>ERZ795056.1959-NODE-1959-length-23520-cov-6.305434_pt1 | contig 23520 bp, 18 predicted proteins | sample MGYA00375140_ERZ795056 | MGnify/ENA primary metagenome ERZ795056 (study PRJEB30185, sample SAMN05720227) | activated sludge metagenome | isolation source: Anaerobic digester | place: USA | collected 2015-03-09 ... | reverse complement strand
CCGAATGTAGAAATGTGATTTAACGGGTCGAATAACTTGTCGAGTGTGTCTTTCTCAATTCCGACCCCGGTATCACTTACACAAATAACTACTTTTGAATCCGAAACAGTTGCTGAAATCTCAACCCTACCGGAGGTTTCTGTAAATTTGATAGCATTTGAAATCAAATTACGGAAAACAGAATCGATCATATTTTTGTCCGCATAAACATTCATCATCCCGTCAACCTTGTTTACTATCTCAATCTGCTTTGTTAATGCAATTTTAAGATAAATATCCAGAGAAGATTTAATTACATCGCTTATATTAAACTCAACCGGGTTGGCAGAAATTTCATCAAGCTGGCTGCTTGCCCATTCAAGTAAATTTTGAACAAGAGAAAGTATCCGTTGACTTGATTCATTAATATTCTCAGCAAAGGTTTCAATTTCTTTTTGAGATAAAATTTTTATATCCGACTTAAGAATTTCCGAAAATGAAAGAAGAGAATGAAATGGACTTCTGAGATCATGTGCAATTATTGAGAATATTCTATCTTTTGTTTTGTTTGCTTCTAAAAGCTCATTGTTTGTTGAATTCAATTGTGTATTAAGTTTCTCCAATTCTATATTACTACTCAATATCGATTTTCTTAAGCGTTTTTGTTTTAAGTATAAAAAAACGATAGATACAAGAGCGACAAGAATCAGCAAAATCATAACCAGGTAAAAGGTATTTCGCTTTTTCTGGAACTCAAATTTTTCAAGGTTTAATTGATTTTCTAAAAGGAGTCTCTGTTTGGTTTCTTCCGATTGCTTTATGAGCTGCTTTGTTTGGAAGTCATTAATACTATTTATAATCCTTTCATTCAATACAGTATCGCTCATCATGTTATACTTTTCGAGATAAGATAATGCAACTGCCGGCTCATTAATATTTTTATACAATTTTGAGAGTTGTCTGTAATTATTTCGTGTTATTACTTTATACTCTTTTGCTAAGGATAACTCCAGCGATTTAGTTAAAACTTCTAATGCTTTTACGTAATCGGGAAGTAATATGTACGCTTCACCCATAAGGTTAAGTGAGTTAGCCTGCACAAACTTATCTTTTATTTTAACTGCAATATTAAATGACTTCGAGAAGTAATTCTCTGCACGCTGATAGTTTTTCTTTTTGAGATAATAAATACCGAAATTATTATACATCTCTGCCATATCGTCAAGTGCATTTAAGCTGTCGAAAATCCCCATGGCTTCATTTGCATAAAGGAGAAATCTCTCGTGGTCGTCAATTTCGAGGTAAATGCTTGCAAAACGTTTATAAGAATATGCTACACCGAACGTATAACCGATTGAATCGGCTAATCTTTCAGCCCGTAAAATATTCTCTACTGCAAAATCGTAATACTTCAACCGTTGATATATAAGTCCAAGGTTATTAAGAACTAAAACTATCCCTTTATAATCTTTCACTTCTTCACGGTACTTAAGAGATAAAGAATAATTAATAAACGAATTTAACAAGTCGCCGTTCCGCCAATATAATACACCGAGGTTATTATGAACCCGCCCTAGTTGCGCTGTATCTTTTAATGGTTTTAGAATGGCAATGCTATTGTTTAACGCACTCAATGCCGAATCAAGTTCCCCCAGTTTCCAGTAGTTTAGCCCCAAACTGTTATAAATTGTAGCAATGAACAATTTGCTTTTAATTTTTTCTTTGTCGCGTAGAATTTGATTTGAAAGAGTAACAATTTCTCTGAATTGAAAGTTTTCTGCAAATCTGTCTGTAACATCAATAAAAACCTGCTGGGTTCCCGGGTTATTCTTTAATAGGTTGGATGAGGATAATTTATCTATCAAAGTATCATTTCCTGTTTGTGCTGCAAGAAATGAGTTGAGTAGTACGATTACCGATATAAATGTTTGTCTCAATAAAAAGCCTTAATGTAATAGGCAAAAATAAAAAAAGTTCGGTAATTCTCCCTTATCACTTACAGGCTAATCGCACTACCCCGTTACTCTTTATAGAAGGATTGCTCGGAACTAAGTTCTGTTGGTAATTAGTTAATTCTGTTTAAATGCCGGTATTGAAATGAAAAATTCGCTCCCTTCCCCCGGTTTACTTTCCGCCCATATTTTACCTTCATTTTTCTCAATGAATTCTTTACATAAATTCAGACCAAGCCCTGTACCTTTTTCGTTCTTGGTTCCAGGAAGCGAAAATGTCATATCAAGTTTGAAGATTTTCGACAAAGTTTTCTCATCCATTCCAACACCGGTATCTTTAATAGAGAGTAATACTGAGTTGTTTTCGGTCTTTAATTTGGCTTCCACAATTCCGCTCGTATCCGTAAACTTAATAGCATTTGAAATTAGATTTCGAACAACCGATTCGATCATATTCTTATCAGCACTGATAATAACTTCATTACTACATTTATTAACTAATCTAACATGCTTTGCATCTGCAATTTTTTGGTAGATGTTAATTGCATCATTAATCACGCTGCAAAGATCGAATTCGTCCCGGGAGATAGTAACCTTTTGAAGCTGTCCTTTCGCCCAGTCAAGCAGGTTTTGTATTAGTGTTAATAATTTTACTCCCGATTCATGAATATTGGCAGCATATTCTTTAATTTCATCTTTACTCATTTCATCAACTTCGGATTTCAATAACTCCGAAAAACCGAGTAGAGAATGGAAAGGACTTTTTAGATCGTGGGCAATTAGTGAAAAGAGTCTGTCCTTATTTTTATTTAACTCCAGTAACTGGCTGTTTTGAACATTTAACTGCTCATTCAGTTTTTCAAGTTCATGTTTTTGTTCCTCGATTCTTTTCGAAGTTTTCAATCTGAATAGATAAAAATAAACAAGCACCAGCGCCATTATCAATGCAAGTACTGTAAGAGCAATAAATAGGTTACGGAGTGTAATCTGGAAATTTTTCTCTTTTTCGATCAACTGTTTTTCACTTTGAAGGAGTTGTTTTTCCGATTCTGTTTTTTCTATTTCATACTTGATCATCATATTGCTGATGCTGTTCCGTAAACCTGCTTTATAGAGTGAATCCTCCATTTCGGCATACAATTTATGATATTCAAGTGCTGCTAATTTTTTATTAAAACCGAGATTGATTTTGTAGTAAAGCAAGTAATTGTCTCTTAGTATCTCTAGGAAACTCTCTTCCAAAGCAAATAAATGTCCTTTATTTAAGTAGTTTTCAGCTACTTTAAGGTTATTAAGTGCAAGATTGGTCCTAGACAATCCCTGGTAAATCAATGACTTTGCATGTTTATCGCGGGTTTGTTCGGCAATGTTCAGTGCATTGTTATAATAATCTTCTGCTTTTTTGTAGTTCAATTTCTTTTCGTAAACAAAACCGATATAATACAAAATCATCGTCCGCAAATTCTGCGTAAGCATGTTTTCAGCAATTGCATAAGATTGAAAAAAGTAACTTAACGATTTATCGAGTTCCTCTTTATCAAGATTGAGAAGACCAAAATTATAGTAAGAATAAGCTATACCGAAATCATAATTTATCTTAACCGCAATCTCTAAACTATTGTTATATAGTTTTTCTGCATTATCAAAGTACTGAAGTTTTTGATAAATAGTTCCTATATTATTCCAGGAAATAATCATCCCAATTTCATCGTTCATTTCTTCCCGTATCCTTAAAGACTTCTGGAAATACTCCATTGCTTTAAGATAGTTGCCTGTTTTCCAGTAAGCCGAGCCTATAGAATTCAATGAGTTCCCAACAGGTTCCCTCATGTTCAGTGCTTCCCTTATTTTTAACGCTCCCTTAAAATATTTTAATGATTCGCTGAATTTTCCCTGTCCCCAATACTGAAATCCCAGGTGCATTAATGTTGTAGCGGTTTTAACACTATCCTTTACAGTCGTAAATAGCTGCAATGCTTTATTAAAATAAACAATTGCACTGTCGCTGTTCCCTTGAAAGTAAAAATAATCCCCGATGTTGAAATTAAGTTCTCCAATTTTTGCGGGATTATTTAAAGCTGTAAATTCTATAAGGGATGCTCTGAATAAAGGAATAGCTTCATCATACTTTTCAGCCTGGAAGAGAGATAAAGCAATATTATTCTTTGCGGAAGCAATACCGTATTTGTAGTTAAGTTGAAGGGATAGTTCCAAAGCTTCTGAAGCGTACTTTCCCCTACTAACAGTATCTTCCCTGGGAAGTGCTTCAGCCAGGTGATTCAGTATATCTGCTTTTTTTGTACCCGATGCCAGTAATAGCTGACCTTTAAGGCTATCCACTTTCGATTCCTGTGCAATTAGGAATGTACAAAAAAGGAATAAAAATATAGGAATACTCTTCTTCAATTCTCTTTCGGTTTTTTCACACAAGGAATATACAAAAATATTCCGCACATAAACTACAACTCTTATTAAGCATTATAGGTTTATTTAACATGAAAGGAGTCTACGCTCCCAATACGCTTCTTTTTCTATAATCCAGGAAGCATTAATTTCTATTTGTAATCTATAAGCGATAGCCGATATTAATTAGAAACACTTTATTCCATAGTTCATATGAAATAGAAGACCCAGACATCTTGGATTCAAAATTATAAAATTCGGTAAAATCTCCGTTGTATTTTGCTTCGATAAATAAACCTTTCCAGACGTTGCTGAAATCAATGCCTAACCCGAAGTTATATCCGAACGTTAAGTCTTTTCGTTTATCTTTTATCATTAGCGTGTTTTCATAATCTACCAGGTAGCTTATGGTCGGACCAACTATTCCGTATGCCATAATGCCGCCGAAATTATATTTTATTTGCGGATTAATACCTATTTGAATGTACTCAAATCTTTGACTATACTTATATTTTTCTTTATTGCCGGTTCCATCCGGATTGTCGGGTGAAGTTATTACAATATCTGTTGAGTTGCTCGAACCTTTATATAAATAACTAACCTCAATTTCTAAACTCAACAACTCTGTATCTACAATTTTTGCCCATGCTGTTATTGCCGGAGAAATAAGTTGATCATTATATTGGTCGAGAACTAAAACATATAAAGAATTGCCTACTATATGTTGAACCTCTTTGACTTTGATACTACTAATTGTAGAACCGATTTTAAAGCCGTAGCTTTTTACTATTTGTGAATATGAAATACTCGTTTGGAGTAACATTATTGTAAATAATAACAACCCCTTGACAACAATTTTTTTATTCATAACTTTTTTCCTTTTGTATAAGTTTATAAGGTTACTATCATTTTAAGAGTAAGTTCATTGTTTATAATTTATTACTTTTCTTTGCGTCTTCGTACCTCCGCAGTAAAAAGAGAATTTAAAAAGCAGATCCGAAGGTGTCTTTGACCTTCAAAGCCGCCATGACACAGAGGGTTTTATCGATATTCTAAAGTCTAAAAAGGTATACTTAATTAACATTCTTACAAAGCTAAAAAACAGCACTAATAGTTATTTGAACAAAAGAAAATTAACCAATATTATTTTATTATCAAAAACTCGACAAAATAATTTTTTAGAAGATAAAAGTGGGTTTCACACCGGATGAGAGAAACCAATCCGGTAGTACTTAAAAAATCTTATGAAGAAACTGCTTCCGGTAATTGTTCCGGTTTTAAAGTTTTAGGTAGTAGTAAACTCAATCTAATAAACGTAAAAGCTAACCCGGTTGAAAGCAGAATTATAATATGAAGGAATTCAGGCAAAATATCGTTAAAACCCGCACCCATGAATACGATCCTAACTGCTGCATTAAAGTATGGAGTAGATGGTATAAGTAAACTGATTTGCTGTAGTAGTTCCGGCATTGAGCTGGTAGCCCATGCATAGCCGCTAAGAAAAAATACCGGGTAAGAAGTTAATGCAATAGTCTGCAATGCAAAGATTTTTCTTGTAAAGAATGATGCTATCCCGATTCCCCAAATAATAATCGTTGTTATGAACAATATTGTAAGTCCGATGAAAAGAAGCAAACTGCCGTTCATATTGATTCCGAACAGGTACAGATTGAAAGTAAAAAAGAAAAATGAATACACGGTGTAGAAGAGTAGATAAAACATCCCTTTCCCCGCAATCAACGAGGTAATACTCTTTTTTGAAATTCTATATAACTCACCGAGTGTTTTTTCTTCCCTTTCCTTCCCGATACTTTCGGACAAACCGATTAACAATGTTTGCTGAAGAATTATGAGTAAGATTCCCGGGATAATAAAATCACCGTATGTAGCCGCCGGGTTGAATAAAAACCGGACATCTTCTTTAACCGGCTGAATCACTGCTTCGGCAAGAGAAGCATTTAATCCCCTTGATGCAAAAAACTTTTCTTTCAGTTCATTATTGAAATTAAATACAACCTCGTTGATACCTTTATTAATATCGTTCGACGGCAGAAACCTTGTTGTATTCAGGTATAGCTTTATTGTCGACTGTTTCCCCCTTTTCAATTCTTTCTCAAAATCTTTCGGGAAATGGATTATTCCCTGTACGTCATCCGTGTAAATGTTTTCCCGCACTTCGGAAAAAGAAGTAGAATAATTTTCAACTTCAATTAATTGGTGTGCATCAATTTTACGGATAAGCTCCCTTGTTGTGTTGGAGCGGTCTTCATCCCAAACAGATATTTTAACGTTCGTCTCTGTTTTATTAATGTAAATAAACCCGTACATCAGCGAATAAAAAACGGGTGCAATCAACAGTATCGTTCTCATGTTGGTATCATGAAGCACCATGAATACTTCTCTTTTAAGAGCTGCGAGAATCCCGGTCAATCTACGCTTCATTGTTTCCCTTTAATTTCCGTGAATGAATAAATATTCCCAAATATGAACCGGCTAAACCAAGAAGGAAAAATATTAGCAGCAGATTTACTTGATGCTTTATGTACGATAACCCCAACCCCATATAGGATACTTTCAAAAGACCGTTGACGAAATGAGTAAACGGAATTAGATTTGCAATAAATTCAATAACCGGCGGCATTCCCCATAACGGGAAAGTTAATCCGCATAGCACAAATGCGGGTGTAGTAATAAAAAGAGAAACTTCAGTTGCAAACATCTGCTTACTTATTAATGAAGAAATCGCCATACCGAACATTAAAACAACTGCAATAAAAATAAGAGAGAAAAGTATGGAGGCTGCTGTTGAGCCTTGCAACTCAACACCGAAAAGAGGAAATATTATGTAATAAAGCAGCAACACATTAGTAGTATGAACTAAAAAGTGAGGAATAAATTTCCCTATTATAATCGCCGTTATAGAATTATTCGCCGATTCCAGTAATTCTTTAAATGTATTGTGCGTGTATTCCGAGCTAATCAGTAAAGCCGTAACAATCAGAATAATCGTCTGCAGTAAAAAAAATGAAATCGCCGGAATTAAAAATGTATTGTACCCGTAATTAGAATTGAATAAAGGGTGAATGTCCACCGTAACCGGGTTTACCCTTGCCATAGCCTGTTCATACATCATCCCGGATGAACGTAATTTCTTTAATGTAACCCCCGCTGAAAATGTTTTAATAACTTTTAAACCGTCGTTCTGCAGGTAGTTACTTTTAATCAGGTTGGATGAATTAATATAGAATGAAATAACCGGATTATTCCCCTTTTTTATGTTCTTCTCGAAATCAGTCGGAATAACTATTACGGCATCTATTTTTCCACGAAGTATCTCTTTTTTTGCTTCTTCAAAAGAAGCCGGGTAGGATACTATTTTCATACCGCTGGTAGATTCAAGATACCTTGTTAATGTAATACTTAATTCCCTGTTATCGTTATCTATAACCGCAATTGGAATACCGCTAACGAGGGCATTCCTATAAATCATTCCGAATAGAAGAAACAGCAAACAGGGTAAAACAAGTGATGGAATGCTGATGCTTTTCCTTCTTAAGATTCTATTGAATTCCCTTTTAACAATTGTCAAAAGAGATTTTGAAAAAACAGTCATTCTATCAATCGGCTAAAGAGAGATTAATATTAACAGTCATTCCCGGTCTAAGTTCCGGAATTGGATTAACCGGTTTCAACCTTATCTCAAAGGTTTTTAAATCGAACTCCCCTTTTTGTCTTGTTGGTTTCCAGTTGGCAAAATCACCTATCGGGGCAATGTAAGTAACTTGAACGGTTGCGTTTTTTTTCAGTGCGGGAATCGCCGCTTCGAATGTATCACCGTTTTTTATGCTATTCATTTTGTCTTCGCGTAACTGGATAGTAACCCATGAATCTTCCGGTTGAATAATCGAAAAAACAGGGTAACCCGATGCAATGATTTCGCCTTGCTCTACAATCCTTTTGTACACCTGTCCCCCAACCGGGCTTTTAATAAAGCACTCCCCTTTATAAACTTCCACTTCAAGCAAAGTGTTTTTTGCCTGTTCATATAACGATTCAGCCATTTTCAGTTCTTCAAATCTTGCCCCCGAAATAACCATATCATATTTTGCTTTAGCCGCCTCCATCTGCTCTTTTGCAGCTTTATATTGAAATTCGTATTGATCCTTTTCCTGTGTAGAAAGGAGTTTATCTTCAAATAGCGATGATATTCTTTTCCATGTTTTTTCTGCAAGTTCAAACTGGTGCTTTGCCTGGTTATATTGCTTCAATACAGCATCTTTCTCTTCGGTACGGGCGCCGTTTTGTGCCATACGGAACTTGTAGAATGCCGCTTGAACAGCAGCTTCAGCCTGCCCGGTTTTAGCATCAATTTCTTTACTTTCAAGCCTTGCAAGAATTTCACCTTTCTTTACAAATGCTCCTTCTTTTACGAGCAAAGAATCGATTCTACCCGGTATTTTGGAAGCTACATCAACAGTTGTTGTTTCAACTATCCCTGTAACATAGTTATCAATTTCATTCCCGGTTTGGTTAACAAGCACTACAATACCTGCAATTGCAAGTATTATCGGGATAACAATTATAATCGCTAATTTCTTCGATGATAAATTCATTTTTACTTCATCCTCCATACATTTATAAATTCATCCGGGCTGCCGGTAATTGTGTAAAGTTTGTTAAGGGAATTATAGTATTCGTATAATATTGTTTTAGAATCAATTTGCTGTTTTTCGTACAGCAATTGTGCATCAATAACTTCAAGCGATGTGCTTAACCCGGTTTCAAACCGTCTTGAGAACAACCTTAAATTCTCTTCCGCCAATTCGGACGAGTGTACTGTTTGCCTGTATTTTTCTTTTGCACTTAACAATTCCGTGTAGTTTTTTCTTACTGCTATTTCAACCTGTTTTTTTGTTGATTCGATTAAGTAAGAGACTTCCTTTTTCAGATGTGATGCACTTTGCATGTTTGCATAATCCTGGAAGCCGTTAAAAAGATTCAGACTTACTTGTAAACCAACAGCCCATCTCGGTTCCAGTAATGATAAATACTCCGGTTGAAGTTCATACTTACCGAAAGCCGCAACAGTTGGAAACAATTTCGCCCGCTCCGCAACCATTTTTTGATCGGCTGCATCTTTTTTATAATCAAGCATTGACAAAACCGGTTGCTGCAAATAAGCTACATTTATAAGTGTATCGATTTTCAATGATAACTCACGGAACACCAATGAATCAACCGTAGTAATAACCTGTTCATCATCAACCCCGATTAGGTTCTTCAGAAGTGATAAGGCAAGTTCAAGTTTTTTATTGTCGTCATAAAGATTTCTTTCCGCTTCGGCAACCGCTACCTTTGCACGGAACAAATAATGATTGGCAATAATCCCTTCTTCAAGTAATCTTTCCGCCCTGTTTTTGTGTTTGTTCATACCATCCAACACATCTTTTCTAGTAGTAACAATATCACCAAGAAGTAGAGCCGTTAAGTATGTTGAAGTTATTTCTTGTTTTAACTCGTTTTCGATTTTTCGAAGTTCTTCCTTTGAAGCGTTCAGTTCGCTGCTGCTGTATTTTTTAGCTGCATAAAGTTTACCACCTAAAAAAAGCGGTTGAACTGCTGTAATTGTCGCCGATTGATAATCACGGGGCTTCACATTCTCAACAAAGAATGGGAGTTTTGATTCCAATTGATTTATATACTGTGATAGCAGCCCCCCTTTTTGAATGTCGCTCAAAGGAGAACCGGATTGAATTAAAGAAAAAATATTTGCCATTTCCACCATATTGGCACTTTGCAGAGAAATCATCGCCTCTCTAATCGGGTTAAGATTTATTGCAATCGGTTCGTTTAGATGAGTGTAGTTCCAGTTAATATTTATTTTAGGGAGAAAGTTTCCCCATGCTTCAATATCGGAATATTCCTTCTGTGCAACTTTTTCCGAATACTGTTTTATGCGGGGATTAGAATTCATCCCCATTTCTATCGCTTCTTCCAGGGAAATACCCTGCGAAAAATTGGAAGAAAACATTACAATCCAAATTGCAAATAGTCTCGTAAATTTTAATTTTTTCATTTTGTTGGAAGTTATTACTGAATATTTATTCATTTATTTGGCAAAAAAAATATTAAATCAACACTCCCCTTTTAAGAATTTGCTTTACATTTTGTCTTAACAGGGAAAGTGAAAACGTCTTGTTATCTTTAGCCCATTGGTCGAGCAAGTTTTTTACTCCGCCGAGCAGAAAGAATCTTAAAACTTTGACATCAATGTTGGGATTAAAGAAGCCGGCATTTTTTCCATCGTCGATAATTTTTTCTCCGAACTGTAAAAACTTGTCGTACTCTTCAAACGATTTACCATATAATTTAGTGGCGTTCTGTTGTTCATTTACAAATACTACAGCCAGGTGCGGTTCGGATGAGAATGTATCAAAAATAAAATCGATTAAAAAGTCAAGTTTTTCCACCGGTGTTATATCGGTTCTTCCGTGTAAAACGATAATTTCATTTGCAAAAGATTCCCATAGCTGCTCAAATATTGTTGCAAGTATCGCATCTTTATTTTTATAATAAAGATAAATACTGCCGGTTGCAACATTCGCTTCTTCAGCGATTTTGAATATTTTAGCGGTATGAAAACCATGTTCAGCAAATACTTTTATTGCTGCCCGTAAGATGTCGGCTTCTTTATTTCCTTCTTTTACTCTCATTTTCAAAATTATTAATGAATCACTATTCAAAAATAACATGCGATAAAGACAATGTCAAGTTTTTTTTCAGTGAAGTTGAGTATTTTTTCGGGAGCTATTGGTAAATACGTTTATTTCGTTGTTGTAAACTTTTATTAGATAAAGATGTTGCCAGGGCAGAGAATCATTTTAGGATCAAGCTGTCTTTTCAGTTTCTTCATTTGACTTATTTCATTATCATTGTACATCAATTGAAGATATTCTCTTTTTGTTTTACCGATTCCGTGTTCGGCAGAAACTGTTCCACCCAGCCTAACGGCTTCCGCACACAGTTTTTTGTAAATGCTTTTTCCTGCTTGAAATTCAATATCGTTCTTCGGAAGCATGTTCAAATGCATGTGCGAATCTCCGAAGTGCCCGTAGATCACATAACCGATATTCGATTCTTCCACCAACGATTTTGAATAATAGTAATAATCCTTGAACGTATCGTGCGGAACTGCAGTATCGGTTCCGAGTTTACGAAAGTTATTCGCAGAAATAAATTCATTTACTTTATAGGAAATTGCATGACGGAATTCCTTTATCCTTTCATGGTCTTTTTCATCCATGGCAAACCAAATTTGTTCATCGCTTCCATTATTCTTCTTGATCAACTCCAGCCATTTTTCGATAATTATTACTTCATTCGCTGAATTCATTTCCTGGGCAAACCAGACAGCACAACCCGATACAATAACTTGCGGAAAATCATCCGATAAAAACTTTAAAGCATTTGAATCAAAAAACTCCAATGCACGCGCATTAATGCCATCATTTTGACCACTTGTTTTATTTAATAAAGATATTTCCCGCGCTGTTTTTATAAAATCCAATCCTTCGGATTCGCTATCGAAAAAAGCGACACATGATAATAGTTTTTCGGGCAAGTCTATCAACTTAAGTTTTGCTTTTGATACAATTCCCAGTGTCCCTTCCGAGCCGATAAATAAATCGATTACATCCATATCTTTTTTACAAAAATACCCCGCTGCATTTTTTACCGGGGGCATGTTTATTTTAGGGATTGTAATCTCAAGTTTATTTTCTAAAGGGAGAGTAACTGAATAACCGCGGGCAGATAATTTGTTTCTTTCAATATTAATTACCTCCCCCGAAGCCAGAATTATTTCAAGCTCCAGTACAAAATTTCTTGTTGCACCGTATTTAAATGTACTGCTGCCCGAAGCATTTGTAGAGATATTTCCCCCAAGACTACAGTTGGTTTCTGTAGGGTCCGGCGGATAGAAAAGATTTTTCTTTTTAACTTCTGCTTGCAAGTCGCCAAGCAATACTCCCGGTTCAACAACAACAAATTTTTCCGATTCATTTATTTCTATCAACCGGTTCATTTTTTCAAGGGAGAGAATAATTCCATTAAGCGGTATAGCTGATCCGGTTAAACCGGTTCTTTTGCCTGAAACGGTAACCGGGATTCCTTTTTCACCCGCTTCTTTTAATACTTCAATAATATCTTGATTTGATTCCGGTAGATAAACTGTATCGCAGTTTCCTTTGAAATTTGATGCGTCAGTTAAAAAATCATGAATCGCTTCCGGGTTATTTTTAACGACCAATTTTATTCTTTATCATGTTTTACAAAAATCAGTTTATCGGTTTCAAATCCTAAACTTTTTGCTTGTCCGATTAAACTGTCAAGAAGTTCTTTCTCCATATTTTTTTCGCGTGATAATATCCACAAGTAAGAGAGATCTGGGCCGCAGACCATTGAGTAAGAATAATTCTCTTTGTCGAGAGCAATAATATTATATCCGCCGTAGAAGAAAAGAAAGAAAGAGACTTTTAACATCCCGACATCAGGTTTATCAATAAAATATGCTTTCCCTTCCGCGGTTTTCCATTCTCCTTTTTTAGTGTTGAACCCGCGGTTGATTACCTTTACGCCTCCATCATCACGCATTGAATAATCGGCAGTTACATTGTCAAGGTCTCTTTCAAACGAATGATCCAGCCTCGCAATTTCATACCATTTGCCGAGATATTTATCAAGTTCAAACCCGGTGATAGGAGTTACATTATCGGGAATACCGGAACAGCCGGCTAAACCGAGAATAACTGCAAATAAAAATATTTTTTTCATCTCTACCTTTTATTTAATTAAAACCATTCCTTTTGTATCGGAGTAGTTACCGGCTGTTAAATTGTAATAATAAATTCCGCTCGCAAGTTTGGTTGTGATTGAAGAATCCACAACAAAACGATGTATTCCCGGATTCAATTCTTGATTAACAAGAACAGCAACTACCTCTCCTATTAAATTATATATTTTTAATTTAACATTCATGCTTTTATTAAGTTCAAATTGAATCGTTGTTTCCGGGTTAAAAGGATTCGGATAATTTTGATACAGCGTAAAATCCCCCGGAGGTAAAACTTCTTTTATCCGGGAAGGAACACCGTTATAAATTACCCTGAAAGCATCGGCTATTATTCTACCGGAACCTGAATCGCTGATCGTAATTGATATTTTACCCGGATTGAATTGGTTCACAGTACCGAGGTAGTTCCACTGACCACCATTCAACTTTTGGCTTTTTGTTACTGAAACAGATTCTCCGCCTCCTGCAATTGTAATTTTCGTATCAAACGAATTACTAGTTGCAGATTGCCACCAGCCGTAAACGTCATATTTTCCTGGATCAATAGTTTCTGTTTCGTAATTTATCGGTCCGGAAAAATTGTTCTGATATGTGTATTGGAAGTCATCTCCGAAAAACTCCTGCCCGGCTGAATCATGCTGCCAGAAACTTGCGACAGATTTGTTATCCAAAATAATTCTTTGCGGATGGGATATTCCTAAAAACTCCGCAATACCGTAAACAAGTTTGTGTCCTAAAAATTTCAGATTGTCTATAGTAACCAGTTCGTTGGATGAGTACCAGTCGTATGGAGTTTCATAAGTTAAAGCTAAAACATGACTTCCCCAGCCGTTCCATAACCACCCTTCCGGGAATTTGGACTGCAGAGAAGAGAAGCGGTAATCGCTTTTTACAAAATACGGATTCTCGGAAATACTTAAGTTGCAAAACTGAAGCTGCCTTCTGTAAAAATAATCGGAAGTTGATTCCGCAGTATGAATCCAAAACGTGCAGTACGGCGAAGCCTGCGAGTGCAAATTTTGAAAGACAACAAGTACGTTTTCACTGTTTATTTCGCTCATCCTTGCTTTCAAGATTTGAACCTCTTTACAAGTCGCAGAAGGTGAATTATCCCAATCGGATTCTACATCTACTCCATCGTAATTTGTTCTGGACCTTCCGTAAAAAACCCCGTCGGGATTAGTAAACGGTATAAGGTGAAAAACAATTTTTTCTCTATAATACTGAATAACAGGATTATCTGAGAGTAATTTCTCCATTACCCCGTCAAAGTGAAATGAAGTTGGTGTTTCTCCGGGATGCGTTCTTGCATGTATCCATACATGAAGTTTACCTGAATCAGGTACGGATGAGTCAGTTAAAGTGATTTCCTGGAGCGGGAGATTTCTTAATGTAAAACCAAGTGTATCAAGTTTTACGTATGGAGAAAACAACCACTCGCCTATTTTCTGCTGAAGATGCGAAAAGGTATAAGGAATATAATAAGCTACATAGACCGTATCCTGCGTATATGTTTTTTGAAATACATTTGTCTGCGGACTTTCGGATGTTGTAAATCTATCATAATTAATGTCGTCATATGAATATACCGCTCTTTTAACATCGGAAGTTGAGACCCTTACACTTACAAAGCGGTTTTTAACTCCGCATATACGGAAGTAAAACCATCTTCCTCCGATATCCTGTTTCGTAGTAACAGTATAATTAATCGAATCTGTGGTTGTAACGGTGTTTATATTACCGCTTTCAAAGTCTGCCTCAAAGGTTATTTGTGCAAAAGTAAGGTTAGTAAAAAAAATAAAGAACAAAAGGGGAAAAAAAGTTTTCATAATACAAGTAAAATTTTTCTAATTTTGAATTCGTAAATCTACCGGTTTAATAAAACAGCTAATAATCAGGCTGTCCGGCAATAAATTGTTTTGCATAAGCATAAATCAACATTACAAAAATATGAAAAGAAAAAATCTTTCCGACCCTTTATTGAAGTTTTTTGTTGCTGTTATCGGTTTATTCGTAATCGGAGTTGCATTAAGAGAGCTCAGACATATCTTTATTCCTTTTGTTATTGCTTATATGCTTTATTTTTTGTTCTCCCCTCTTAATACGATACTACAAAGAAAAAAAATACCGCTGTTTGTCATTATCCCGTTAAATCTGGGTATAGTGGGTTTTATTACATTCGGTGTTTCAAGGTTTTTAATTGAATCACTATTAAAGTTCACGAAAGACATCGATTCTTATTATTTCAAACTGAACCATATAGTAAGGGATTTAGCCGGTTCTATCGGTGTTAATGATCCATTCTTCAAATACTTTTCGCTTCAAAGAATAATTGCAAAACTGGACTACAAACAACTTGCCGGGGAGGTTTTAACTTACTCTTTCGATTTGCTCGGCGGTGTACTTTTCGTTTTATTTTTCTTCATATTTATCGTCGGAGGACATTCGGCAATTTACAATGCCTTTAAACGAAGGTACGTTACCGAAAATAAAATGAAAAAGTTTCAGAAGATTGAGAAAAAATATTTAACACAAGAAATAACAATCGAAGAGAATCTTGAAGTTGAAGAGAAAATTGAAGAAGAAAAACATGAAACGGAAATTAAGCTGGAAGGAACATTTAAAGAGATTACCGGGCAAATTCAAAAGTATATTATTTCAAAAATTGCGATGAATCTTCTGGCAGGCATACTTGTTTCGGTAGTACTTTTATTTCTTGATGTAGACTTCCCTTTTATATGGGGTGCATTTACCTTCTTTCTTAATTTCATACCTTCTTTAGGCTCTGCCATTGCTCTAATTCTGCCCACACTTCTTGCACTTGTACAATTTGAAACGATTGGATACGGCTTACTGGTTGCTGCTATTATAGGACTTATTCAAACAATCATATTCAATATTTTAGAACCGAAAATCATCGGAAACAGGCTGGATTTAAATCCTATTGTTATCCTTCTTTCAGTTTTAATATGGGGTTACATTTGGGGAATTATAGGGATGCTCCTTGCAGTACCGTTGACGGCAATTATTAAGATAATAATCTCGAACTCGCGTTCAAAAAATTTACAGTTTATAACCGACTTGATAAACCGGGATTAATATTTACATATCCCATTTCCTTTTACCTACTGTAAGTATGGGGGTCAAACACACTATCAGCCAAGCGAAAAGGTACCAATCGGTTTTTTCATTCTCAAACTGATAAAAGAAGTAAATACAAACTGCAGCAGATAAGTAGAAAAGAAAGAGATTCGGAAGCATTAACTTATAATAATATGTTTTTGGATACCGCCAGGGTGTCAGTTGAAATATTAAGGTTACCGCTAAAATAAAAATTAATAACAAAATAATTCCAGCAGCAACCTTATCGTAAAAAAACCAAAGAATGCTAACAGGCAGAAGCCAGATGAAACCACCAATCCATCCGCATACCCAGCCTAATTTTTCACCTCTACGTTCACTCATTTTTGAATAAGATTCCGTTACAGACTACAATACATAGTATAATTAATACGCAAAAATGTGGCTTTGATAGGCCGCCAGCTCTACAAATAAACCTGGATTACGCACTTCTTCCAACGACCTAATGTAGCCTTTATCATGAAGCACGTCGAAAATCTCCAGAGCATCGTCATACCCGTTTAGATCAAGTTTTAACCGGCATTGTGAAGTCTGAGGCGAATAATTAATAACCACAAGTCTATTCTCGCTGTTATAATTCCAATGCCATGCAAGAATATTTTCATAGGAATTATTCCCTTCACCTGCCGATAATGTTTCTATCAACCTCCACGAGCCGAATTTGAAGATTTCGTTGTTTGTAATCGAAAAGAGTTTATTATAAAAATTACTGATTACTTTAATTTCTTTCTCTTCCGGTTCAACTCCAAGCTGTACCGGTAATTTGATGCGCTTTCCTACAAACTGCCCGTCAAAATAGAGTTTTAATCCCTGAACTGTGGAAATTATAATAGCTGCCGCAAATGACTTTTCAACGCCGAGTTTAGCAGTCGCTCTATCTTCATCATGGTTTTCAATGAATCTGACCGATTTAACCTGGTAATCCTGTTCGGCACGTAAGTGGTCTCGAATGCTTACCGGCGTTCCGTCTGTCAACCTGTCAAGCAGTTTTTTATCGTACGTATAGTCAAAACCCAACTGTTGTAAATCCCACTCAAGATTCCAGTATGCTTCTGCAATAAAAATAAAATCTTTGTACTCTTCTTTAACCTTATCGATTGCCTCTTTCCAGAATTCATCAACTGGTCGTGGGTATTTCTCCTTATCAATTACACCTCGCCATGTATTATTGAAAACGTTATTTAAAACGAGCATAGCCATATCGCATCTAACGCCGTCGCACATCTTCGCAATTTTCTTCAGGCATGATGTTAAAAATTCTCTTGTCTGGGGATTAAAATAATTTATCTGGATAGTATCCGTCCACGCCGGGAAAAACGGGTCTCTACCGTGGGCAAAAACTCTGTCGGAATGATAGTCCGACTTAAAAAAAGTAAGTGAATCCTGTTCCAGGTGTTCAGGTTTGCAGTTGAGAAATATTTCCGGGTTTGTTTTAATTACTTCCGATTCTGCACTGAAATGATTCGGAATAAAATCGAGAATCAATTTCATTCCCAATTTGTTAAGGGTTTTTCTTAGGTTCTCAAGATCTTTTTTTGTACCAAGTGCAGGATTGATTTCATATTTATCAATTGCATAAGGAGAACCGATTACATCTTCCTTCCGCCATGTTTTTAATGCCCTGTCGTATGATTGTATCAGTCCTTCTTCAAAGCAGCATCTTTCAACTAAAGAGTTGCATGTTTTCCATATCCCCATCAACCAGACTGCGTTTATCCCTTTTTCAGAAAGCTTTTGCCAGTATGATTCAGGTACATCCGGCAATTTCGCTGTTTTTTCACCCGTATTGAACCTTTTAAGCCAAACCCGGGTATTGATCTCAAACAGTTTGTTATTTTCCATCACACAACGACTCCCTTCTATAGGTTCTAAAATGTTATTTTTGTTAAGCCTAACATAGCAAAAAAAAACTTTTTTATCCTAATGTTTTATTCATTTATATTTACAGAGGAATTAAATGTGATTAAAATCAGGAAAACTTAACTTATGAAACTTGCAACTCTTTGCTATATTAAAGATAAAAAAAACGGAACAACTTTGATGGTTCACCGGGTAAAAAAGGAAAACGACATGCACGAAGGAAAATGGAACGGTCTCGGTGGAAAATTTGAAGAAAGCGAATCCCCGGAAGAATGCGTAATTAGAGAAGTGAAGGAAGAATCCGGGCTTGATATTCTTAACCCATTACTGAAAGGTTTTATAACCTTCCCCGCTTTTGACGAATTTGAAGATTGGTATGTTTTCGTTTTTACTGCCGATAATTTCAGCGGAGAGTTAATCGATTCACCCGAAGGGGATTTAAAATGGATACCGGACAACCAGCTATTTGATTTACCTTTGTGGGAGGGTGATAAAATTTTTATGGAATGGCTTGACCAAGAAAAGTTTTTTAGCGCAAAGTTTTATTATGAAAACAGCAGCTACAAAGAACACAGTGTAATTTTTTATTAATCTAATGTAATAACCCCGGATATTTATGAAAAAAATAATAGCCTTTAGCATAGTAATCTTCTGCATCAATTTGCTCAATGGACAAAGTTATAAACAACACATTCTTGAGCAAGATGAAATTCTGTATTTATCAAATGAGTTGATAATAAAGTTGAAAACGGAACCGGTACAGGCTTCATCCGGGGAAGCACTTCTTCCTCATGAGTTTCAGAAAGCTATTGAATTTCTACAACCGGATAACTCAAAAAGAATATTTTCTATGAATACCGGCGAAGATATTAATGGTCTGAATAGGATTGTAAGTTTAAAGTATAAATCTCCAATTGACCCGATGCTTGCTGCGGCTAAATTAAAAAACAATCCGTTTGTCGAATGGATTGAACCCCGTTTCGTATATCAAACAACACACATCCCTGATGACCCCTACTACACAAACCAATGGTCGCTTGTTAAAATAAAAGCTGCCGATGCGTGGGAAATTTCAAAAGGAGATACTTCGGTAATAATAGGAATTGTTGACACAGGTGTAGATTGGGACCATCCCGATATTGCAGCAAATTTGTGGGTTAACTGGAATGAAATTCCTGACAATGGAATTGATGATGACGGGAACGGTTTTGTTGATGACTTCCTCGGTTGGGACTTCGGCGGACTTGACGGTACCCCTGATAATAACCCGATAGAAGACCGCCCGGAACATGGGACTCATGTTGCGGGAATTGCCTCGGCAGTTTCGGATAACGGGATTGGTGTAGCCTCAATAGGTTATAATTGCAAAGTGATGGCTATTAAAGCGTGCAGGGATGATTATAGAAGCCCTACAAATACAGCTTATATTATTTACGGCTACGAGGGAATCGTTTATGCAGCAAATAATGGTGCAAAAATAATTAATTGCAGCTGGGGGGGAACAGGTTACTCAATCTTCGGGCAGGAAACAATAGATTACGCAACCTCGCTTGGCGCTCTTGTTGTTGCCGCCGCAGGTAACAGTAATACAATAAATGAACATTTTCCTTCAGGTTATAAAAATGTTCTTTCGGTAGCTGCAACAGATGAGGGCGATATGAAATCAAGTTATTCCAATTACGGATATTCGATAGATGTGTCGGCTCCAGGAAACAGTATCTACAGTACATGGCAAAATGATACTTACCTATATGCAAGCGGTACATCAATGGCGTCCCCATTAACTGCGGGTTTAGCCGGATTGGTTAAATCCAAATTCCCCGGCTATAATCCTCTGCAGGTTGCAGAACAAATACGTTCAACAGCGGATAATATAAATTCGATAAATCCTTCGTTTACTAATCTACTTGGTAAAGGAAGAATAAACGCAAAACGAGCTTTGGAAGAAACGAATTCTATTTCAGTTAGGTCAATTAGTGCAGTGTTTTCCGATTCTACCGGCGGTGATGCAGATGGTATTATTGAACCGGGAGAAATAATAAATGTATACCTTAAGTTTTTCAATTATCTTAATCCTACTTCAAATCTTAATGTATACTTTGAAAGTAAAACAAGTTATGCAACTGTTAATTACTCTGTTTTCAATGCAGGGGCAGTTCCATCATTAACCGAATTTGACAACTCTTCGAACAAATTTTCTTTTACAGTTGCAGCTAATACTCCGCAAAACACAAAACTTGAATTTAATCTCATTTTTATTGACGGTTCTTACAACGATATTCAATGGGTAAATATTATTGCAAACCCGACATACGCAACTGTTGCGGGCAACGAAATTGCGATGACGATAACAAGTAAAGGAAGTTTTGGGTTTAACGATTATCCGAATAATTTTCAGGGAGATGGATTCAAGTTTTCAGAAGGAAGCAATCTATTATTTGAGGGAGCCTTAATTGTAGGAACCGCTGCAGATAAAATTGTCAACAGTGCAAGGGGTTTAAGTTCCAATTATCAAGACCAGGATTTTGTTACTGAAATTCCTTTTACTGTTAAAGTGCCGGGTACATTTGCAGACGTTGAAGGAACTACGGTCTTTAACGATAACGCATCAGCCAACAGTATCGGTTTAAAAATAAAACTCAACGCCTATTCATTTTCTTCATTGGAAATTGAAAAATCAATTATACTCCGGTACCGGTTAACGAATACGACAGCGGGACTTATTTCCAATCTTTACGCCGGGCTGTTTTTTGACTGGGATATAGTTGACGGCAGCGGTATCGATGATATTACAAATTATGATCAGGAAAATAATTTCGGATACGCTTATCATTTCGGCGGAAATCCCGATACATACACAGGGACAGCATTAATTTCGCATAACTATCATGGTTTTTGGGCTATCAATAATAGCGGAGGAGACGGCGGATTCTCAATTTATGACGGCTTCTCCAAAGCAGAGAAGTGGCAGGCTATTTCAAGCGGATTAGGAAAACTGCAGGCTGGAGCGGGCGATATTTCTCATGTTGTATCCGGTGGTCCATTTTCAATTAATCCCGGTGAATTTATTGATATCGGTTTCGTTGTTGCAGCCGCAGAAAATCTTGACAGCCTTCGTTCGGCTATCCAAAATGCACGTGCTATTTATCCTTCCATTCCGACATCTATTGAAAATGAAATTGATTTTATAGCGGGAGATTTCGAACTTCACCAGAACTATCCGAATCCGTTCAACCCGGTTACTTCAATTAAATACAAAGTATCACAAACCGCAATAGGAGAAAAAGGGAGTGTGAAACTTATCGTTTTTGATATGCTCGGTAGAAAAGTTGCAACACTTGTAAATGAAATGAAAATCCCTGGTGAGTATGAAGTTAGTTTTGATGCTTCCGGATTATCATCAGGAATATATTTCTACCGGTTACAAGCCGGAAGCTTTTTCGAAACAAGAAAGATGATTTTACTAAGGTAATTCTATATTAAGAAAAAACTACACTTGATTGTCCCGAATGATTTAGGATAGATTAGAATTTGTTTTTTTACTGTTATGACAGTAATTTTCCCAATTTTTGATAGGAATATGCCTTCTCACACCAAAGAAAAGGAATTATTACCGTTATAACGGCAAATTGTTTGCGTCTTTTTATAATTAATCTTATATTGATGTCAAAATTAAAATTTATACCGCTATAGCAGTAAATTTATGACTTCAAAAGAAATTGGATATATAATTAATCAACATCGTAAGAAAAGCGGGTTAACTCAAAAAGAGCTTGCCGATTTGTCAAGTGTTGGAAAAACTGTCGTTTTTGATATTGAAAAGGGGAAAGAAACCGTCCAGTTAAATTCGTTACTGAAGATACTTAATGTATTAAATATAAAAATAGAGCTTGTCAGTCCATTAATCAACAGTGAGTTGAATGAGAAAGGCTAAAGTTTTCAATTTTGGCATTTATGCCGGGGAGTTAATTGAATTAGAAAAAGGAAGAAGTTACAAATTTGTTTATGATGAAAACTATTCCGGTTCCCCCATCTCATTAACAATACCTCTTTTAGAAAAAGAATATTCATTTAATCAATTTCCACCATTCTTTGAGGGTCTGCTGCCAGAAGGTGCAAGACTTGAATCTATAATAAGACAAACTAAAACAGATCGGAACGATTTCTTCTCTATTTTAATTATTACCGGGAATGACCTTGTTGGTTCGGTTACACTGGAGGAAATTAAATGAATATCTGTCCGATTACTTATAAAGAATGCAGCGATGGAAAATACTCTAAAGAAGGGCTTAAACTTCTTTCTGGCAAGTTAATAGATTTGAAAGATATTCCTTATACAAGTGAAGAACTGCTGAGAGAAGCATCCAGAAGGGGGATAAAAATGTCGATTCAAGGGGTTCAACCGAAACTTAGCGCTAAACTGAATCCGGCAAAATCTATTTTTGAAATAGTTGATATTGGAGGTGATTACATATTTAAACCTCAAAACAATGCCTACCCGGAATTACCGGAGAATGAAGACCTGACAATGAGACTTGCCGGATTAATCGGAATAGAAATTCCACTCCACGGATTACTTTATACAAAGGACGAAAAATTTCTATACTTTATTAAAAGATTTGATCGTTTCGGCAAAAACAAAAAAATATCCGTCGAGGATTTTGCACAGCTATCGGGCAAATCACGGGACACAAAATATGAATCAAGTATGGAAAAAGTTGTAAAAGTAATTAGAGAATTCTGCACCTTCCCTGTAATAGAAGGTTTGAAGTTGTTCCGGTTGACTTTATTTAATTTTATCATCGGTAACGAAGATATGCATTTAAAAAATTTCTCGTTGATTAAAAGAAACAATAAAGTTGAACTTTCTCCGGCATACGATTTATTAAACACTACAATTGCCATCGGTACTGAGGTAGAAGAAATTGCATTACCAATTGCAGGGAAAAAGAGTAACCTCAATCGTAAAATTTTATTTGATTATTTCGGTAGCGAGGTTTTAGGGTTAAACGAAAGTGTACTTTCGGGTATAGTGAATCAAATAAAAAACTCGATTAGTGAAATGGATAGAATAATCGGAGTAAGTTTTCTCTCACCGGAAATGAAAAAAAGATATTCAGAATTGATGCACTCCAGAATCAACATACTGAATTTGTAATTATATTACCATCGTTAATACAAAGGTTGAATGTTAGACCTAATCCATTACAGCCAAACAGCGAACCCTTTCTCAATTGTTTATACCCTCTGCTTTCCGTAATTTTGCATCAAATTTTACGGAAGTTATGGATAATATTAGAAATTTTTGCATTATAGCACACATCGATAACGGTA
>ERZ795056.1949-NODE-1949-length-23590-cov-15.497939_pt1 | contig 23590 bp, 16 predicted proteins | sample MGYA00375140_ERZ795056 | MGnify/ENA primary metagenome ERZ795056 (study PRJEB30185, sample SAMN05720227) | activated sludge metagenome | isolation source: Anaerobic digester | place: USA | collected 2015-03-09 ... | reverse complement strand
GATTGTGACCATTTCGCGCGCCCGTTCAACAGTTGAATATCCTGCCAGTTTTATGTTGATAGCATCGATGAATCCCTGTCCGTGCGGATTTTACAATCATCCGGAGAAGGAATGTGTATGTAGTCCGGGTGTGGTACAAAAATACCTCAACCGTGTTTCAGGTCCTTTGTTAGATCGAATTGATTTGCATGTAGAAGTTACTCCAGTCAAGTTTGATGAATTAACCACCGTTCGAAATTCCGAACCAAGCTCAAGCATCCGCGAACGCGTAATTCAAGCACGAGCCATACAAAAAGAGCGATTCGAAGAAGTGCCTGGTGTTCATTGCAATGCACAAATGAACTCTCGAATGCTGCGCAATTGGTGCAAAATTGGTCCCGATGGAAATCAACTACTTAAAACCGCAATGGAACGACTTTCCCTTTCAGCACGAGCGTATGATCGAATTTTAAAGGTTTCACGAACGATTGCTGATTTAGAAGGTTCGCCTCAAATTGGATTAGCTCACATTTCGGAAGCTATTCAGTTGCGAAGTTTAGATCGAGAAAACTGGGCAGGTTGAGTGTTTAAGAATTGCATTCAGGCTAAATAATTACTTAACTGCTGTTTCTAAACCATCAAAGAACTCCGCTGAAAACGATCTATTGCACAACAATGCGACAGACAAATTTTTGAGTATCATCTCCAACAAATTCAATAAAGTAAACACCCGGAGCTTGGTTAACATTAATCAGCTTGTTTCCTTCAAACTCCTCGTTTAAAACCAAAACACCCATTACATTGAAAATTTTGATTGATGTGTGATTGAAAGTTTGACTGGAATTAATGTAGAAATGACCGTCACTAGGGTTCGGGAATACTGAAAGTGCAGTTTCATTTTCAGGTTGGTCGAAACCTACATTGTTCACTAAGTAACAAGTACTCGTATCTGAACAACCCAACGAAGAAACAATCACTGCATAATTTCCTGAAGATGTGGGCGTAAAGCTTGCTTGTGTAGCACCCGAAATAGGTAGAAAATTATTGTTGCAATTCAGCCATTGATATTGAGCTCCAGTATAATTTGCTGTGAGTGTAGGTTCGCTTAAAGTCACACTTACGTCGACTGTATTAATGGTTAGATTTAAAGTAATTATTGAATCGCACCCTGAAGTTGTGGTCAATTGATAAGTTGCTGTATTGTTGTTGGAAGTGTATGTATTCCCATCAATCCACGTAAATTGATTGCAGGCACTTTGAACATCGTTGCTAGATGTTGGAACACATTGTCCCCACTTGCTTAAAAAAACATCAAAACCACCAATGGAAGTGAGTTCATTTACTTGGCTTCCTGGATCGAAGTTGGCAGTTTGCGTGAATGCGCCACAGGTGTATATTCCTCCAATTGCATCAGTTGCAATTCCATAGCTATAATCCGACCCAGCGCCTCCCATTACAGAAGCATTTATAAATGAACCAGAAGGGCTTAGCTTAATAACGAAACAATCTTCTTGAACAGCAGTGTAATTCTCTATTCCTGCATCAGGATTTAAATCAACTGTTCCTTGAAAGAAGCCGGTTGCATAAACATTGCCCTGTGCATCGGTTGTGACTGCTTGGGTTCGGTCGTATCCAGTACTTCCAAAGGTTTTAGTCCATGAGTATTCACCATCGCTGTTGAACTTTACAACAAATGCATCATCCAATCCCGCAGAAGTAATTGCAACGTTTGGAAAAGAATTAAAGGTTGTAGTATTAGCAAAGTATCCTCCGAGTATGGCAGCTCCGTTCACATCGATAGCCATCGACAAAGCGTATTCATTACTAATGCCACCAATTTTTTTCACCCAAATGAAATCTCCATTGTTGGTTAACTTGAGCAGGTAAATATCAGAAACACCTGTTGAGCCCATATAAGTGGTTTGTGCTCCCGGATCAAAGTCAAGCGTTGACCCATACGATCCTGAAGTATAAACATTCCCGCTTGCATCACATTGAATCGCTCTTCCTTGTTCCGCAGGACTACTTCCTAAGTCAATATTCCATACATAATTCCCATTGGCGTCAAGCTTAAGAATGAAGATATCATAACTTGTAGCAGTGAAGTTATTGGTTGCGCTACCTGGATTGAAATCTATTGTTTCCTGAAAGAAGCCAGTCACAAATACATTTCCACTGGGATCAAAACAGGTGGCAATACCTTCGTCGGGAAGAGAACTTCCAAATTTGTGAGCCCAAACGTAATCACCGTTTGAATTAAGTTTCAGAACAAAGATGTCTTGGTTACCTGTTGCTGTTAGATTGTCAACTGAAGAGCCGGGATTAAAATCTACTGTTCCATTGAAAAAGCCAGTTATTGAAATGTTTCCATCCGCGGAAATAGCCATACCATTTGGCCTATCCTGACTAGAACCACCTATCGTTTTGCCCCAAATAAAGGTTCCATTGGCGTTATATTTGGCTATGAAAATATCATCTCCGCCAAAAGCTTGTCCGCTATTGGAAGAGGTTTCAGGAACAAAGTAAAAACCAGATTGAAAATAGCCTGTGATGTAAACATTGTTTGCAGCGTCCGTCATTACAATAAATGCTTGATGATCGAGTGCGTTTCCAATTCTTTTAACCCATTCAAATTGTTGAGCTGAAACGGAAAAAGCTAATGACATGAAAATCGCGAGTGCTTGAACTGATTTCAATGAAAAAGGGATTTTTATAGGTTTAACATTCATTTTTCAAACCTAATTAATAATATTCCATCTCTCACTATTTACTCATCCGACTTATGTTTTGAATTGAGATTTAAATTGAGAAACAGTGCAGAGTAATTAAGCATACATTAAGGAAATGATTGCCTATTTTTAACGAATGGAACTCATTAATCGAATTCCGGCAGATGTATTAAATCTGCTATTATGTGGTTTGTTTTCTCTGCTGATTGGTTTAGAGCAGCGGCGCTTACATGCCAATGATCCTAGCGGAACTTTATTTGGCACCGATCGAACATTCGCCTTTATTGGGGTTTTGGGTTTTATTCTTTATCGATTAGATCCAGAAGAATGGCGATTATTTATGGGTGGAGGATTGCTTATCGGAATATGGCTGAGCGTTTATTACTATCACCGGGCAAAGGATTTAAAGAATATGGGCATTACCAGCTTGGTCGTTGCGCTCATAACCTATAGCCTCGGGCCTTGCATTGTTTTGTTGCCATCGAGCATGGTGCTGATTTTAGTTATTGGCGTGCTGATTCTAACCGAAATGAAGGGTTACTTCAAAGGTTTGATTAACAAGACGGCTGATGATGAATTTATCACACTTGCCAAGTTTCTGGCCATGGCAGGAGTTATCCTTCCTATCGTTCCACAAACGCCACTTCCGGGTTTTGATCAACTATCGCTTTACAAGTTATTTCTGGCAGTAGTTGTTATTTCGGGCATCTCGTATTTGAGTTATCTTATTCGTAAATTCATCTTTCCAAAAGGTGGCGAAGAAATATCTGGAGCTCTTGCCGGGTTTTATAGCAGTACCGCTGCAACCATTGTTTTGTCGCGTCAAAGTAAAGGCGAATCCTCTCGTCCTATTTCACATACAGTGGGAATTCTTTTAGCCAATTCGGCTATGATGTTACGAGTGGGTATGCTGGCATTTATTTTTTATCCCGAATTAGCCTTACAACTCTTACCCTATCTCGCAATTATGATAGTACCAGCCGTACTTTCGGCAGGGATAATATATCGCAAAAAAGATGATTCTGTAGAAAAGTTACCTGCACCTGATACGCTTAGCAACAACCCTTTAGAGCTCAAAGTTGCCTTGATTTTTTCGGGATTATACCTGCTTTTTTCCTTTATCACCCAATACAGTTTAAGCACATTTGGCAAAGCTGGATTAAACGTATTAGCCGTGATTGTTGGTTTTACCGATATCGATCCCTTTTTGATGAATATTTTTCAAGGACAATTAGATTATCCTATTTCGGGTTTGGTCTTGTTGTGTTTGATTGCCATCACTAGTAATGCGGTACTAAAAACAGCCTATATTCGAATTTGGGCTTCAAGCGGAGTTCGAAAATTGCTCATTCCACGCATGCTTATTTTAACTGCAGCAGGATTGCTGTGCATCTTGATCCATCATTTCCAATCATGAGTAAATTATTAAATCAGTCTACCAAAGCACCTGAATCGTTCAAAAAGGAAGCTACTAAAGTAAAAACCGAAGACTTACTCGTACGATTACGTGCACTTCAAGCCGTGTTATTTGCAGAGCGAAAACACAGTGTTTTAATTGTTCTGCAAGGCATGGATGCTTCCGGAAAAGATGGTGCAGTTAAGAATGTTTTTAGTGGAGTAAACCCGATGGGATGTAAGGTGAAGGCATTCAAAGCGCCAACTGAAGAAGAAAAGTCGCACGATTTCCTTTGGCGAATTCATCCACATGCACCCGAAAAAGGAATGATTCAATTATTCAATCGCTCGCATTACGAAGATGTGCTTGTGCCACGTGTTCATGAATGGATTGATAAAGAAGAAGTTAATCGACGATTCGGACACATAAATGCTTGGGAGCAATTACTGGTTGATTCGGGTACTCTTGTGTTTAAATTCTACCTACATATTTCGGAAGAAGAACAAAAGGAGCGCTTTGAAGAACGCATCAATAATCCAGAAAAACGTTGGAAATACAAGGCTTCCGATTTAGAAGAAGCTAAACTTTGGCCAGCTTATCGAACCGCATTTGAAGATATTTTCGAAAATTGTCAGAAAGCTGCTTCATGGCAAATTATCCCTGCCGATCAGAATTGGTATAAGGATTATCTCATTGCCTCTACCATTGTAGAAAAGCTCGAGAAACTAAAAATGCAGTACCCTCAAATTTTAGATAAGTAAAAGGGTAAAATCCATTCATCTTCCGTTGCTTTATAAGCGAGTGATTTTCAAACTGCTAGTTGATTTAATACACTATTTTCGATACTCGATTTCAACACAAAAACTTATGCGCTTAGCTTTTGCAATCATCAGTTTTATGATGGTTTTTGCCTCCTCAACTTTATCATCACAGAATTTTCAATGGGTAAATTGGTCACCACGGGCGGGTGTTTCGAGTGATTTTGAAAATTTCAATAAAGTTGCCGTTGATCCAGATGGAAATTCCTTTATGGCAGTTCAGTTTACTGGGAATCTTACCATAGGAAACTATTCATTCGAATCTAATTTCGTTGAGGATATCTGTATCCTTAAATATGCTCCAAACGGAGATCTCATCTGGGCTAAAGCCATTGGATCACAATACTGGGATCAAGTGAACGGTATGGATTGCGATGAACAGGGTAATCTATATATCACAGGTCATTATTTCGGTGTTTTATGGTATGAAAACGATTCGCTTGTAGGCAATGCCGGTGGAAGAGAAATGTTTTTGATGAAGATTTTAGCCGATGGACAAGTTGCTTGGGCCGTGAATGGAGCCAATGTTTGGGATGATGATGGTCGAGATGTTCGTGCAATGCCTGGTGGTGGAGTTATAATGTGCGGTAGAGCTCACGATACAGGACATATTGGAAATCTGCAGCTCAACAATCCCAATTTACTCTTTCAGGAATTCATCGCTTACTTCGACGATAATGGCGTTGGACAGTGGATTAGAGGAACAAACCCTAGCGTTGTTACCTATTCAAATTCTAAGCTTGAAATTGGTTCCGACAGCTCTATTGTGATTGCTTATTCAAGCGGTGGTCCACTTGAAGTGAATGGAGATACCCTTCAACCTTGGTATTACCCCGAGTTTTCGGCCAATCAAGATTTGATAGTACAGAAATTCTCTCGTACTGGAGATCCAATTTGGGGCTGGATTGGTGGTTCATTAGGTCAGGATCTTTATGGTGGACTAACGATCGATAATCTCGGGCGAGTGTATTTCACACTGAATTCACCAATGACTTCTTGGTTTGGGCAAGATTCACTTTCCGTTATTCCAGGATATTGGTCATCAACTGTTTATCGATTAAATTCGGATGGATCTGAAGATACGGCTTGGCATTTTCATTCATCGGGGTTCTCGTCCTTACAAGATCTAACATGCGATTCTGAAGGTAATATTTGGGTCGGCGGCATCATGCGTGACACATTATACACTTCGTTTGCAACTGTTTACACACCTAACGTTAACAGTCGTGAAGCCATGTTGTATCGGATAAATAGTACTACAAACGAGGTGGATCGTTTCGATAAAATTTATGGAACTGGCTGGTATTCAATTTTAGATTTGGATTTTAACGAAGTCACATCGAGCATCCTGTTTGGTGGAAATGGAACTGCAAGTAATGCAGCACCTGGAACTTTTGGATTAGGTGAAGATTTAATAATCGGTTTTTCTTCTTCCCCTGGAAATTGGGCTTATATAGGCAGCTTTAAAGCAGATTCCTGCGAAAATATTGCTCCTTTAACAGTGAGCGACACCTTACTTTGTCCCGGACAAACTGCCACATTAAGTAGTCAACAAGACTTTTACTATCCAAGCTGGAGCAACGGTAGCAACGAGGCTCAAATTATAATCAATAGTGCTGCTGAAATCCAGTATCAAGCTATTGATTCGAGTGGCTGTATGGTAAATCTTAGTGCAACTGTTGAATCTGGTATTCCTGTTCAATTCACTGCTACAACTACAAATCTCAGTTGTTTTGGATCTGCTGATGGAGCTATTGATGCCTCATTAACATCGGGAATGGAACCTGTCAATTATTCATGGTCGAATGGACAAACTACCCAAGACCTTACGAATCTCGCTGCTGGAATCTATTCTCTTACTGCGATTTCAGCTCAAGGATGTTCCAAGAATCAAAGTTTCACTATTTCTCAACCGCAAATCATCAATGCTGTGTTGATCGAATCGAATGGTTCACTTACACTAACATCGGTAACAGGTGGAACTCCACCGTATTCGTATGCATGGGAAAACTTACCTGACGAAACAGGTCCTTCAATAAATTTTAGCTCTCCGGGAAGTTATTCTGTTACCATAACCGATAGCCATGGATGTAGTGCAACCAAAACTCTAGTTGCTACAAGTACAGATGATATTGCGAATAGGCACTTTGCATTATTCCCGAATCCAACTTCAGATGCATTGAAAATCGTACATGAATCGGGTGCGAATTTCACTTATCGTATTTATTCGATCGATGGACGTTTAGTGCTAACTGGAAATTCAATCCATGGAAATACCATCCAAACAAACGATTGGAAACAAGGGATTTACTTGATTCAGATTGAAGAATCGGGAAGTCAGCCAGTGATTAAACGGTTTGAAATTATTCATCCATAAGCATCAATTTCTAAAAGAAAACATTCTTAACGAATTTGGAGAGAAGAATTTACTTGTTCTTCACCCCTAAATTCCAACCTAAGCCGCCCATAAAACGAAATTCGCTGAGTGAAAGATGGTAATCGGTGGCTGATAGCGACTGTCCTTGCAAATAGCGCGCTTTGATGAAAAAATGAAAAATGGAACCTACGTAGAAGTTGGTTCCTACAGTAAAAGTTATGAGCGGAATCGTTTCAAAAGCATTGGGCTTACTACCGAATAAACGAGTTCCATCCACAAATCCAAAACCAGGTTCCATGCCTACAAATGGATCGAGTTGATTGAATATAAGAAAATGATAATTCATCCCCCAAAGCACAGAATGATAGCTTGTTATACTTGTATTTCCAGTTAAGTTGGCTAGGAAATAATGTCCTTCACCATTCATAGAAAAATGCTCGTTAAAATAGTAATCCCAATCACCCGAAAAATAAAGTGAGGTAGCGCCATTTGAAGTAAAAACACCGGGACATAAAGTTCCCATGGCTCTAAATCCATTTGTCTTGGTAAAGATTTTCTCCTGAGCATTTATATGCAAACCAAATAATAGAATCGAGAAGAGAATTAGCCGCGTTTTCATTCTTTCACGAGTTTAATGTTAGCACTTAAGGAAACTAACAAATGCCCTTCAATTCCATGTTGGTCATGATCTTCAATAACAACTTGCCGATATGGCACTTCTTCTATTTCTAAATCATGTCCAAAGTGAAACATGTATTGTGCAGCAAACGACACATCAAATTTGGGAGTGAAATTATAATGCATCCCCAATCCAGTTTGAACAGCTGAAGTCCAGCGAGTTCCTGTTTGTGGCAGTGCATTCAAGATATAATTAGTACCATCAGGTCGAACCGTTAATTTCGAATAATCGAAACAATGTCCAGCAACCATATAAGGTGTAAACTTTCGCTGAAAATCGTTGGGATCAAGTAAGTAATACATCACCGACCAACCAATGTGGCCATCTTGTCGAAAACCAGTATTTCCAGAATTGTTTGTTAGGTAATCGGCAAACCATTCGGTATTGACACGTTTCGTTAGCTGAACCCGAAAATGCCCGCCCATTCCATAACCGGCATCTTTCACTTGTCCGTGATTGAATAAACTCAAAGTTGAACGAACTCCCAGCGAAACTCGACCAAGTTTTCCAACCTGAGAGAATCCTAAAAAAGGGAGCAATAAAACGAAAATGCAGATTACTCGTTTCATGTGTAGTGTTTGATTAGGTAACGTAAATGACTGAAAAAAACGCATAAAAAAAACGGAGGCTGAATAATCAACCTCCGTTCTCTCTCTAGTGAATTTTTATCGTTTTACAATTTTGCCTTTTCGCATCAATTGCATTTCATCTACAATGTTACCCGCTCCTCCTAATTTATCGATTAGGAAAAGGATATAACGAATGTCAGCTGAGATAGTACGTTGTACTTTATCTTCAAAGAAAATATCTCCACTCATTGCTTCCCAGTTACCATCGAATGCGCAACCAATAAGCTGTCCTTTTCCATTAATAACCGGACTTCCAGAGTTACCTCCAGTAATGTCGTTGGTAGAAATGAAACAAGTATGGATTTCTCCGTTTTCAGCGTAAATACCGTAATCTTTTTTCTTGTAAAGTTCTTTCAATCCAGCAGGAACATGGAATTCAGGATTTGTTGGATCTTCTTTCTCGATTACTCCTTTTAGTGTAGTAAACTCATCATACTCAACTGCATCGCGTGGATCGTAATCTTTTACTTGACCGTAAGTCAAACGCATAGTTGAATTAGCATTCGGATAGAATTTTTTCTCTGGCATCATCTCGCGTAAACCAGCTACAAAAGCACGATTTCCTTTATCAATACGAGATTGAACTTCGGTGATTTGCGGACGGAAATTCGTCATGAAAGCTTTCAAGAAGCTATTACTTAATTCAACTGCAGGATCTTTCTCTAATACCGCAGCATTAGGATTGTCTAGGAAATTGTTGAATTTATCGGACGTTGCGAATACTGAACGAGCATACACATCATCGACAAATGACTTGTAATTACCATTATAACGTACACGAATAGAATCGAAGATTGCAGGTTGGTTTTCTTTAGCAATTCCTTCGGAATACATCTGTAACATAGCTTCTAACAATTTCTTGTCGGTGCTAATGTTATAGTCTTTGTAGAACGTTTTACCCTCGTTACGAACTTCAGCAATTGCTTCAGCTAAACCAGCTGGATTAGATGTATCAGCAATAACTTCTTTCAATTGTCCCATTTGATAAGCAAAAAATGGAACACCAGCACCTTGAAGAATAGCTTCGTTCAAGTATGTACGAGCTAAAACTAACTTACGCATATCGTTGTAAGCTGTTTCTAAATCGCGCAATGCATAACCATACTTAGCTAAACGCTGAGGATCTTGTCCAGCCCAAGTTTGGAACTTGTTCTCTAAATCTTTCTTCTTCTCCACTACTCCATTGTTCTTCAATTGCTGGCTTTGTCCAATAAAGTACTTCCAGTAATTAGCTGTTTGAGCATAGGTTGAAGCATACTTGATACGGATTTCGGTGCTCGCATCCATATCTTCCTTCATCAATTTCAATTTCTTATCGCGGATTTTTACGACTGCAGGATTGGTTAAATCAAGCGCCATTTGAACTCCATAAGAAGTTAAATAACGATCGGTTCTTCCAGGATATCCCATCACCATGGTGAAATCGTTTTCTTTCACACCATCCAACGAAACTGGCAAAAAGTGACGTGGTTTGTATGGTTGATTTTCTGGCGCATAAGCAGCAGGTTTGTTATCTGGACCAGCATAAACTCGTAGTAAGCTGAAATCTCCAGTATGACGAGGCCACATCCAATTGTCTGTATCGCCACCGAATTTCCCTACTGATTCTGGAGGAGCTCCAACTAAACGAACATCGGTGAATGTTTCATACACGAATAAGTAATACTCGTTTCCGTCGAAAAAGCTTTTAACAGCAGCATCGTAGCCAGTTCCTTCTGTAGCTTCTTTCTCGATTGTTTTGTAAAGCTGACGAACTTTTGCAGTACGCTCACTTTCGCTCATAGCTGGATTTAATTCCGCCAGGATACGTTGAGAAACATCTTCAATACGAATTAGGAATGATGCAGTAATGCCACCAGAAGGAAGTTCTTCTGAAAGCGATTTAGCATAAAATCCATCTGTCAAGTAATCATGCTCCACGCTTGAATTCGTTTGGATAGCTTCGTATCCACAGTGGTGATTAGTCAACAATAAACCTTTAGATGAAATGGCTTCAGCAGAACAAGATCCACCGCTAAGCATAACCACAGCATCTTTTAGGCTTGATGTATTGATGTTATAAATCTCGTCGGCTGTTAGTTTGCAGCCTTTTTTCTTCATGTCTTCGTAGTTCAAACGCTTTAAAAGCAATGGAAGCCACATGCCTTCATCGGCACGAACTACCTGCTGCGACGTCATTCCTGCAAGTACAAGGCAGATAATTAAGAAACGTTTCATTGAGGTTGTACAGGTTAATTTTGTGAGGGGCAAATAACGCGAGAATACTCGCAACAAACAACCACCTACGGGTGGAGCAAAATCATTTAGAGTCAACAATTTTTCCTTCTTCGTTGATACGATAACGTAAAGTTCGAGATGACTCGGAGGTTTTGCCCTTGATTCGAACTTCAAATAACTTCCCAAATTCAACCCAGGCGTAGTGTACAGACTTTACATCAGTAACTTTAAATTGGCTGTTTTCTCCCACAACTAAAGTTGCTGCAGCTTCGATTCGTTGACCAATATTGATTAAAGGACTCATTTCTTTGCCCACAACTCGTTCGATAAAAATGAACTCATCAGCAGTATGGCCAAACTGACCAAATCCAAGCGGGTCAACTACTTCGTAATCATAAAGTACCATTGCTGTGCTTCCATCAGGCAAGCGAAAAATCGTGTTAAAGAAATTATTATCTAAATGACCAGTATAGCGATAGTCTTTCCCCGAATAAATTTCATTGTTAAGTAATAGATATACTTCATGTTGAGGGAAAATACTCACATCATCGTATTTAAGTTCAACTCGCTCATGTTCAACTTGTTGTCCTTCAGGAATTTTTTGGTAAGAAATATCAATTGTATAAAAATAGAATTCGGTAAGAGCTTCAGAGACAAATTCTTTCGCATACACGATTCCTCCACTGTTCCAACCAAATGTTTTCCAGGTTCCTCCACTATAAATCACATCCAGATTTATTTGCATGCGTTCGAGAATATGAGCCGGAACATAGCTTGGTAAAATGTTTAATGGAAATGCTAATTCTGTTTGATTAAAGTAATATGGTCGACCATAAAAACGATTCGAAGTTGTACTGATGACTTGCTCCTTAACTTCTCCCGGATCAGCATCAATAACATCAACCACAAACCGAATTTTATTCATCGAAGCAACTCGTCCAAATCCTAAACACTTGTTATGCATCGCTACATGATAATGCAGTCCAGTTGCGGTTTTCGTAACGGTATAATTCACAAAGGGTGATAAATCATCGAGTGTCAAACCCGTTTGCTTTTCGAATGGACCATACTTGTCGCGATCGAGGTGTTTAGCAGGCTGTTGAGAAGCTGATAAGCCAAATCGTGTCATGCCAAAAAACACATATTCACGGCGCAAACTATTAGCATCGGGCACAACAGGTTTAACATCTTTTCCGGTTTCTGCATCTTTCAATTTCCCCTTTGGATAATCAGCATCGCGAATAAAACGTTCCAAATTAGCATCATCACCAGCCTCGGCAGTATTGCGGAAAATGAAGGTTTTTTTTCCTTTTTCCCCGATGATGTAATCACTAAAATTCACCCAAGGAGAACCAAACCAAATTTCAATTCGATCGCCCGTTCCTGCTGTATTGGCTTGTATTTGATCATCGGTTACCTCAACATCAAAGAAAATTGAGTCGGGACTGATGGAGCCACGAACTTTAGCAGACAAATCGCTACTTTCAGGTAATTCTCTACCGGGAATCTGAAATAAAGCATCTTGGGAAATAAGCGAGGACGTTTGCGCAAGAAGAGCATTTCCGACAAGCACAAAAACCCCGATGAGCGTTCGGAGCATGGGTTTAGAATTTACTGCGAAGATAGGTTATGCTTGAATAGTAACATTTCGGGGAAAGATTAAAATATAGAACTCAAAGTGTATGTCATTATTGGTATTTTCAGCCATTAAATTTTGAGAGAAATGAAGGACCTTATTCGATGTTCTTGGTGTACCAAGACTGATAACATGCGCGAATATCACGATACCGAATGGGGAATTCCGGTTCATGACGACCGTAAACATTTCGAATTCATAGTATTAGATAGCTTTCAGGCTGGCTTAAGTTGGCAAACCATTCTCAATCGCAGAGCTGGTTTTAGGAATGCATTTGCTGGATTTGATCCTAAAAAAGTGGCTAAGTTCACGGATGATCATGTGGCTATGTTGATGGAAGATGAAGGCATCATCCGAAATCGTTTGAAAATTACCGGTACAATCAAAAATGCGCGTGCGTTTCTTGAAATCCAGAAAGAATATGGAACATTCGATGCCTATATCTGGCAATTTACGGGAGGCAAAACGCTCGATGGGAAACGTAAATCGACGAGCGAAATTCCAGCTTCAACACCCGAAAGCGATGAAATGAGCAAAGCTTTGAAAAAACGCGGTTTTACCTTTGTTGGCACTACCATTTGTTACGCTTATATGCAAGCTGCTGGCATGGTAAACGATCATGTGAAAGATTGCTTCTTAAAGAAAAAATAAGGACAGTTTTCTCGCCCAACATTCGAATAGAATACCTCGAAAGACTCATTCTATTCTGCCTTTTTACCTATGTTTGCCCTACCTCAATCACGCTAAAGAATGGAAATCTCCGAAGACATCCTTTCCCGCATCGATCTTTTGCAGAAGAAATATGCCGCCATGGGACAGGATTTACGTTCCTATCTCGACGGCTTGCTACACGCCGATTTTCTCACATATTGGGATTATATTCATCTCGATACCTTGTTGAGTCTTCAAAATCCGCGTACTAGTTTTCCCGACGAAGAAATCTTCATCATGTATCATCAGATAACTGAGTTGTATTTCAAACTCAGCCTACATGAATTGAAGCAAATAGGTGCTCAATCGGAACCAGACTTAAAGTTCACCATCAACCGTCTGAAACGTGTGAACCGTTATTTCATGAATCTAACCCATTCGTTTGAAGTAATGGTGGATGGAATGGATCGTGAGCAGTTTCTGCAATTCCGCATGTCGCTTTTGCCAGCGTCAGGTTTTCAAAGTGCGCAATATCGAATGGTAGAGATTTTTGCCACCGATTTTATCCATTTGGTTGATAAAGACCATCGTTCCAAATTTGAAGGAACTCAAGCAAGCATTACCGAACAATTCAAGTATATCTATTGGCAAGCTGGAGCTACCGAATTGGCTACAGGAAAGAAAACACTCACGCTTGAACAATTCGAGAAGAAATACAGCAAGCAACTTATCGAGTTAGCCGAAAGCAATGTGCAATCGAACATTTATGCTGTTTATCGTAAGCTTGAAAGAAGTGGAGCAGATTTAAGTGAATTGAAACAGGTTATGCGCGCGTTCGACATTTTAGTCAACATCAACTGGCCGCTTTCACATTACAAAAGCGCTGTTCGTTATCTGCAACGTGACCCTGAAGACATTAAAGCAACGGGCGGTACAAACTGGCAGAAATATCTTCCTCCGCGTTTCCAAAAACGGATTTTCTATCCCGAATTATGGTCGCAGGCTGAGATCGAAGAATGGGGAAAAGGTTGGGTGGAAGATGTGCTAGCCGGGAAATAACTATCGGATTCGAGTAATTTCAAATCCTTCCAGACTCACTCCATTTACTACTGGCTGAACTTGTTGTCCAGTAATTTGGAATGGAATGGCTGCACTAAAATCCATTGCTGGTTGAGAAACAAAGGTGCTTGAACTTCCATTCACAACCAATGTTCCCGCACATTTCGAGGTGTTGGCTGATGTTCGATAAACCCGGCAGGTAAGTTCCCAAAAACCTTGTCCGTATGTTTGAAAAGGTAACTCAATGCCTGAAAATTTTAAGCGAACAAGCGCTGTATCGGTCGTGAGTAAACCAAAAGCATGAACCAGAATAGCTTGTCCGTTTGCATCAAGCGTATTAGCTGGAATCACGTATGAACCCATGATTGCTTCTGCGCTTCCGGCAATTCCGGTTTGACTAAACGAGCTGAATAAAATAGCAGATGGTGCAGCTGGAATTTGTGTGATGAGTTCGGTCCAAGTACCAGAATTAAAGTACCAGAACGAATTGGTAGTTAGGTCGAATACAAGTAAACCTTGAGCCGGATTGAGGATTGCCAATCGCTCAACTGAACTCATGCGAGGAGCTAAGAATCCTTTACTGGTGGAGCTTACTTCTAATTTGGCACTTGGGTCTGGAGTTAAAGTTCCAACACCCATATTATCGGTTTGTGCAAGGGAAACAAATCCAGAAATGCACAGAATCACAAAAGACAATACATAACGCATGGCACAAAGCTAATAAAGCTGATGCTAAAGCCTCTATTTTTATACATTCGTTTAGTAAAATCGTTCTACTAGATATGAATATAGCTGTTATTGGTACAGGAAATATTGGCGGTCGCTTAGCTAAAGTTTGGGCACATGCCGGACATCGAATTTATTTAGGAACTCGAAATCCTTTGAATGATTCGATTCGCAGTTTGGTACAATTAAATCCGGACTTGATTTCGGCTCATGCACCTGAAGTGGCAGCATCCAAAGCAGATATTATTTTGTTAGCTATACCAGCAGATGCAACTTATGATGTGGTGAAGCAATTAGGAAATATAGATGGCAAATTAGTGATTGATGCGATGAATGCTGTTTTCCGAAAGCCAGATGGTTTTTATCGCACCTCCGAAGCCATTTTGGCTGCTTGTGGAAACGATCATATTGTGAAGGCGTTTAATATGATTGGTGCCGAAAACATGGATAATCCCAAATATGGTGACCAAGTGGCCGATTTATTTATTTGTGGACGTTATCCGGAGGATAAGCAAACTGTGCTACAATTAGCAACTGACGCAGGTTTTCGACCGTTTGACGTAGGCGGTCCAGAGATGGAATTACCTTTAGAAAATCTTGCGATGATTTGGGGAAAATTGGCTTTTGTATCTGGTCTAGGACGCGATATTGCCTTTAAAGTTTTGCAACGCTGAAACGATTCCTTATTTTTCGCGTTCTAATTCCATCATGAGAAAACTCCTGCCTCTATTTGTGTTGATTGCTGTTTTAGTTACGCCCAGTTGCAAACTCTTTAAGAAGAAATGCGATTGTCCTGACCATCACAAAAAGAAGCGTATTGCCATGGTGCAGAAGCACTTGAATCCTTCATTCTGCTAAGCCACATTTTCTTTTTTCTCATTTCGGGGTTTGCATCGCGAAATTTGTACTTTCGCACTTAATTAGAATCATTCTAAACAAGCTATCATGTCGGCCGATCTTTCTCATGTTCCCATTGGCGAATCCGCTATTATTCGTGGATTTACCGACGAAGAAATATCGCTCAAACTTATCGAATTAGGTTGCATTCCCGGTACTCGTATCACCATGATTCGCAAAGCTCCTCTGGGTGATCCAATCGCTTTCGCCTGTTCTGGTTCACTTATCAGCATTCGGCTTTTAGAAGCTTCAACCGTTTTAGTCGAAGAACACGCATAATTTCCTGTGGAAGACAAACCCATTCATATTGCCCTGGTAGGAAATCCCAATAGTGGGAAATCAACGCTCTTTAACGCGTTAACAGGCTTGCATCAGAAAACGGGGAATTTTCCAGGTGTTACGGTTGAAAAACATACAGGTCAGGTCAGGATGTTTCATCCAAAAGACAAAAGCCGTCGCACCGTTAACTTTATCGATTTACCTGGAACTTACTGCTTGTTTCCAAAATCGCTCGACGAGCTCGAAACATTCAAGGTCCTAACCGACCATCGTTCGCCCGATTTCCCAGACATGGTGCTAATTGTGGCAGATGCATCTAATCTGAAACGCTCCTTGTTGCTTTGTCTTCAAGTGATAGACCTTGGTTTACCCGCGATTTTGGCGGTGAACATGATCGATATTCTCGAACGAAGTAACTTAAAACTCAATACCGTTCGTTTAGCAGCTGAGTTAGGAATACCTGTTATTCCTGTAAATGCGCGGGATAAAAAAGGAATCTCCGAAATAAAACAAGCCATCTTCCAAGAACAAGTTGGCGCGATGAAAACTTTCGACAATCCGGCCGATTATCATCCGGGTGTGATGGAGAAATTACAGAAAAGCACGGGAATTTCTTCTGCTTACGAAGCATACTTAACAGCTGCCAACTACGACCTTTTGCAATCGGAACGCACGCTTCCAGATTTACGAAAACTGTTAGCCGAAGACGAACTCACTCCATTTGGATTGCAAAGTGAAGAATCACTTCGTCGTTACGGAATGATTCAAACCATACTCGATAATTGTCTGGCTCAGGTTACTATTACACGAGCACTAAGATTTTCGATGAAATTGGATGATGTTTTTACCCATCCAGTTTGGGGCTTTCTCACTTTTCTCACGATCCTGTTTTTACTCTTTCAAGCCATATTTTCCTGGGCCGAATATCCTATGGATCTTATCGATAGCTTGTTTCAGAAGTCTGGATCATGGATAGGTGAAACACTTCCGGCAGGAAAACTCAACGATTTAATTACTCAAGGAATCATTCCAGGTTTAGGTGGAATTCTCATGTTCATTCCCCAAATCGCTATTCTTTTTGCCTTTATTGCTGTGCTCGAAGATTCGGGCTACATGGCACGTGTGAGCTTTATCATGGATAGACTCATGCGCAAATTCGGTATTAATGGGAAGTCGGTAATTCCGCTTATCAGTGGAGTCGCGTGTGCGGTTCCAGCGATTATGTCGGCTCGTACAATTAAGAATTGGAAAGAACGACTCATTACTATTTTGGTTACTCCACTCATGAGTTGCTCGGCTCGTTTACCGGTTTATACCTTGCTAATAGCCATTGCAGTTCCTGATAAACACATCGGTATCTTCAACCTAAAAGGGCTCATCATGATGGGCTTATACTTACTTGGGTTTTTAGCTGCGCTTGGAACAGCTTGGATTTTAAAATGGATTATCCGCTCACGCGAACGAAGCTACTTTATCATGGAACTTCCCGTTTACCGCATGCCTCAATGGGGCGTGGTAGCACATACCATGGGTGAAAAAGTTTGGGTATTTATTCGCGATGCGGGAAAGGTGATTATCGCCATTTCGATACTTCTATGGGCACTTTCATCTTACGGACCGGGTGATCGTTTCGAGCAAATTGAGAAAAAATACACTAGCCCAGTTATGATTGAACAAATGGGTGAAGAGCAGGCTGCTAACGCGATTTCATCCGAAAAGCTTCGTAATTCGTATGCGGGAATTTTAGGAAGAACGATTGAGCCTGTTATCGCTCCGCTCGGTTTTGATTGGAAAATTGGGATTGCCTTGGTCACATCATTTGCTGCACGAGAAGTTTTTGTTGGAACAATGGCAACCATTTATGGTGCTGGTAGCGACGACGATGAAGCAACACTTCGTGAACGGATGATGAACGACACGAACGATCGCACCGGATTGCCTTTATTTAGTCCAGCTGCATCTATTGCACTTATCTTGTTTTATGCCTTTGCCATGCAATGCATGAGTACCATTGCAGTAGTTATTCGAGAAACGGGAAGTTGGAAATGGGCCATCGCTCAAACTACTTACATGGGTGTTCTAGCTTGGCTTTCTGCATTTATTGCATTTCAAATTCTTAGCTAATCTAAAATGGTTGGATTGGTAGGAAGTTTAAAGTTCATCCAGAATAACTTCCTTGGTAAAAACCAAGCAATCAGCCATCTATTCAAAATAGCAGTCAGCATTTGGCTATTATTCATATCCAACAATCTTCGTAGTCAATCTGTTAGTGAGTTTTACCAACGATTTTCAATTAACAACGGACTTTCATCCAATACCTGCAATACGCTATTAGAAGATTCAAAAGGATACATCTGGATTGGAACATCTGAAGGTTTAAATCGTTTCGACGGACATCAAGTTAAGCAGTATTTTCATAATCCGGCCGACACAACTACTCTCTGTGGCAATACCATCAAATGTTTGGCAGAAGCTCCGGATGGAAAAATCTGGATTGGAACATACGGTTCAGGTATAGGAGTTTTTGATCCCATCAAAGAAACGTTTGAGCATTATCAGTTGCAATCTGATCGATTCTTAACAACCCTATCCAATCGGATTAACCAGCTTATTGTCAATCCTGACGGAAGCGTATTGTGTGTTACGGAAGGTGGAATGTTCTTGTATACACCCTCCCGACCGGTATTTAAACTAGTTACCATTCCAGGAGCAAAGCGTAAACAAAGTGGATTTCAGGCATTTCTTTTAGGTGGTCCACAATATCAAGGATTATGGTTCTTACAAGGAGGACAAATTGCTTATTTTGAAGCATCTACGGGAAAGTTTTATTCCTCCATGTACAATCCCAAAAATTGGGAAGTATTTACTCGCGAATGGCATTCAATAGGTGCAATTGGTGAAGAAAAAACTATTTGGATTATTGATGAGTCAACAAATCATATTTGCTCATTTAATCCTCAAAAAAACCAATTTGAAGATTGGGGAATTACCTGTTTAGTTGGAGAAAAAACTCCTCATAAAATGCATTATTCCCAAGATCACAAGGCTTTGCTTTTTAGCTTTTGGGATGAACCGCCATTTTTCATTTCCATCCCCAAGAGGAATCGGTATACAGAACCATTTACACTAGAATATCCTGGTAGCATCGGTAATGTTAAAGCTAATTTCATCTTACACGATTCGAGGAATATTGAGTGGATAGCAACCAGTAATGGTGTTTTCGCTCGAAATGCTAAAACCCAAAACAACGAATTACATTGGTTCAATGATACACCCGATGATTGGTCTATAAAATCATTGGTTGCTGATAAAGATGCGATTTGGCTGATTGCCACAGATGGGATCTATCGGAATGATTTAAAAACTGAAATCCGTCAAAAACTCTCATTACCCGATATTGAACCTAAATCGTTGAGTTGTTTGTATGCAGTTCCTGGGACAAGCATGTTGCTTGCAGGACATTCCGAAGGTTTAATTCAGATTGATCGAAACAACCTGCGAGTAAGTAAATTCCGAGAATTCAAAGACACTTCTGCTTTCGGCCACAAGCGTGATATTTTACAGTTTGTACATACCGATTCTAAAGGTCGGCTTTGGGCTGGCACCTGGCGTGGGGATTTAGTTGGATTTGCTACTTGGGATGGTCCAGTTTTCTATCACAGCACTTCAAAAAAGTCATCTAAAAACTGGCCTAATGCAGGATTAATCTCTATTTATGAGTCAAGTCAGGATTTATTTGTAGGCTTTAATGGCGGTGCAGGTGTTTGGAAATGGGACGAATCCTCAAAAACTTTTTCGGAATACCTAACTACTCAACGTTTCCCTCGCTTTAATGGTGTGGTGGATGCCCTTTATGCAGATTCCGTCAATTTATACATTGGAACACACGGAGGCGGGATGTGTATCTATGATTTCAAAACCAAAACCATGAATTACCTAAGTCGACATACCGGACTCATAGGTGATTATGTGTATCGAATACTAGATGTAGGAAAGGGGAATTTGCTTTTCACAACTAACAATGGAATAGGAACCTTGAGAAAAAGCGACCTTTTTGTGAAAGCTGTCAACCAAGATTTTATGCAAGATGTTCCTTTGTTTTCGAGTTCAGGATACAAAGGTCCAGATGGGCGAATTTGGTTCTTTTGGAAAACGTTCTTTTATGGATTTAAGTCGCAGTATTTGAATCAATTGGTCCAAAAACCAGTAATTACATCTTTTAGGTTATTGGATAAAGAAATTGGCATTCCATCAACTGGAGAACTTGCATTTAATTACAAGCAAAATTTCTTCACGCTGGAGTTTTCATCCTTTCCATTCTTGTATAAAGATCGAATCGAATATGCGAGTAAACTAAAAGGAGTGAATGATGATTGGATTATTTCTCAATCGAAAAACTATGCTGATTACACCGATTTACAAGGAGGAGAATACGACTTCCAAATTAAGGCTCGAGTTGATGGAAGTGCTTGGTCGGATGTTACACATTTGAAAATAACGATAGCTCCTCCGTATTGGAAAACCTGGTGGTTCCGCGTGTTGGCATTACTTATAGTGGCAGGAATTGTATATGGGATTTATTGGTATCGATTGAATCAGTTAAAAAAGATGCAACACGTGAGAAACTCGATAAGTAGTGATTTGCACGATGATGTAGGTGCATCTTTATCGAGTATCAACATTTATAGTAAAGTAGCAATGGAGCGCATGCAGGCTTCTCCCGAAACAGTGAACGAATTGCTGAATCAAATCAATAAAAATGCATCCGAAACGATGGATCGGATGAGTGATATCGTTTGGAGTATCAACCCGAATAATGATACGCTTCAGAGCCTGTTCAATCGTATTAAGGTGCATTGTATGGAAGTTCTCCAAGCTTCCGACATGGAAGTTCATTATGTTAATGAGCTAGCCAACGATATGCATATTGGAATGAATGCGCGTAAAAACATCTTCCTCATTTCAAAAGAAATCGTCAATAATGCAGCGAAATATAGCGAAGCGAGCGAACTCAAAATTTCGGTAAAACTTAAAAATGACACCTTGATTTTGCTTTTTTCCGATAATGGGAAAGGCATCCAACATGTCGAGACCAAAGGAGGAAATGGATTTAGAAACATGCGAAATCGTGTGACTGAATTACAAGGTGAAATCGCCATTGAATCTGAAATTGGATTAGGAACAAAAATCACCATTCACTTACCTGTAGCAAGAATTAGGGAGGCGAAATGAGTTGGTTGTATATAGAATGCAGGTAATTTTATCGAATGAAAAAAACTCGGGTAATCATTTTTGATGACAGCGCTCCCCGCCGGGATAGCTTACGTGTATTAATTTCTCTTTATCCCGATCTAGAGTTTTGTGGTGCGTTTGAAGATTGCAGCCGAGTGGTTGAAGTAATAGATGAAACGCAACCCGACGTAGTTTTGATGGATATCGAAATGCCCAATGTGAATGGGATTCAAGGCGTTTCCATTATCCGAAAAAAGCATCCCGAATTAGCGGTCATCATGCAAACTATTTCGGAAGATGATGATCAGATTTTCGAAAGTATCATGGCTGGAGCAAGTGGTTATATCCTTAAAAAAGCTTCTCCCGATAAAATCATTGAAGCCATTCGTGATGCCGTTGCTGGAGGTTCACCCATGACACCAGCTATCGCACAACGCGTATTGATGTTCTTCAAACAACAGGTAAAAAACACTCCTGAAAATGATTACACGCTTACTCCTCGCGAAATCGAAATTCTAGCATTATTAGTAGATGGACTTAGTTATAAAATGATAGCCGCCAAAGCCGATTTAAGTTACCATACTGTAAATGCACATATTCGCAATATTTACGACAAACTGCACGTGCATTCGATGGGTGAAGCAGTAGCCAAAGCCTTGAAAGAGCGACTTGTATAATTAAGATTGGGATCTGCTAGCTAGTATTAGCTATTTACACGTTTCTTCTATTCCTGTTAATTTGATTGATGTTTTTCGATCTGGTTTTGCTTTGCTATCAGTCAATTGAGATATCAAATTCCAATTCGACTATTAAACAAACAAGCCAAAAAATTGATTGTCAATTAATTCACTATGAATAAATCTACCTTCTTTTTCATTTTACTGACTTGTCTGTTCTCAATTACTAAATCCCAAGCACAACAGCATTACCTAATTGATAAAACATTTGGGACTACCTGTGGGCTTACCACGTTTGATGATGTTGTTAATTACTCACCAAGAGAGATTTTCAAAACAAACGAAAATAAATACCTCATTGTAGGTGATCTTGTTGATGGTGCTGCAAATTCATATAACATTTTCTTCATGCAGTTTAATCCCGATGGTAGTATTGACAGCACATTCGGTTTAAATGGGGTGAAGAGATGGGTTTTCAGTCAGCGTAATACAGTGAATTGCATTTTGAAGCAGGGTGACAAATATTATGTATGCGGAAATGAAGCTCCTGATAATGGCTATAGTTCAATTAGAGCTTATGTGGCTCGTTTCAATTCCAATGGCAATCCTGATTCTACATTCCATGGAAATGGGCATGTAGTTGAATTAACTAGTACCAATTCTGTTTCTTCCTCTTTTTATACACAACTCCTTGCTCAAGAGGATGGTAAAGTGGTTGCGTATGGTATGGAAACAGGAAATATTAATGGTGGTGACACGAAAAATATTGCACGACGTTATTTAACAGATGGTAGTGTAGATCCTACATTCCATCCAATCGTCGTGTATCCATATCCATCCACTCCATTACCAATTAATGGTTATAGCTCACCCGGTATTTACGATACAGATGGCTCTATTCGCTTTGTTTATGCATCAGATTTTAGTCCGGCTAGAATAGTTTCTATTAAACTAGATTCATTAGGTGAATTCGTTCCAACATATGGTACAAATGGCGTTCTGACGACCAATATACCAGCTTCCAATGTTAATTTAAATCGAAGTTTTTCAGGAGATAATGGAACTATTTGGGGGTATAATTCTCATACCAACGTAACAAGCGATTTACAGATTTTCAAATTAGACGAAACTGGTGCGCCAGATTCAAGTTATTCTTCCGATGGCATAAATGATTTAATCGATTATCCGGGAACAAATAATGATGAAGCCGGACATTTTATGTATCAGGATAGTCAAAATCGGTTTTGGTGTATGGGTTCAGGTTCTTTTGCTTTTGGCCAAACGAAAGGAATCATCTATCGTTTGAATGATCAAGGAAACTATGACACAAGTTTCGAAGGAACGGGATATGCGGCTTTCACAGAGTTAAACGGCACAACTTTCAGATGCGCTTATTTTGAAAACGATGATGAATTAGTTGTTGGGACTTTATCAATTGGCTACGTAGGTATAACTCGCATCAAACTCATCGAGGAGATTCTGCAAATCCAAAATGTTGGTCCAGACACAATTTGTGTAGGAAATCAAACACTTTTAACTATTATCCAACCAAGTGAATGCTTTACCTATCAATGGAAAAAAGATGGAGTAGATATCGGCGTTCTTAACG
>ERZ795056.1948-NODE-1948-length-23600-cov-11.305160_pt1 | contig 23600 bp, 11 predicted proteins | sample MGYA00375140_ERZ795056 | MGnify/ENA primary metagenome ERZ795056 (study PRJEB30185, sample SAMN05720227) | activated sludge metagenome | isolation source: Anaerobic digester | place: USA | collected 2015-03-09 ... | reverse complement strand
CGAAAGCACAACCAGATCGGTGTTGTCGAGATTCAGATTCATGGCTTCATAGGCCGTAAGGATGCCGTCTTCTTCTCCTTCTTTTCGTACACCTTTTAAGGTAGATCCGGCTCCGGCAAGCATCAAGCCTGAATGTAAAAGAGGATTGCTTCCTTTGGTACTATCAGGTTGGAAAAATCCGTGTGTCGCGATGTGCAAAACCCTCGGCTTGTAGCTTTCCTTAATGTTGGCTTCCAGAGCTTGTTCCTGGGTGTAGGTTTTTACTTCCCAACCTTTGGATTCCAGAATGCCCGAGATCCGATCGACTTCAGTTTTGGTGGCCGGCAGATCTGCCAGGGTTTCGTCCGATTCCAGGCGAAGGTTATAGGTCATTTGAGGACTTTTTCTTTCTGTTGTCGAAATACTGGAGGTGGGACCAGCCAGATAGTACGAAGGTGCGCCGACCAGTTCGGCCAACCTGTTTTCTTCTTCAACCGGACCTGGGTTTACCAGATCCTTTGTAGAAGTGACCAGCCGGATGTCTTTCTCTTCCAGCAGATACTTTTTGGTTTTTGGGTTGAAAAGTGTATTGAGATTAATGTGGTGAAACACGCCATCCGGAGAGAAATATACCCGTGAACTGCCCCCAAGTTTTGTCCCAATTTTCTCCCAGAACTGATGGAATGATTGTTCATCCAACATTTTATTTTTTACAGCATTCTGGTAAAAATTGAGGTATTTTCCTTCCAGGTTGTTGCCATTTTTAAGCAAGACCATTTCGGGATATACCGATTCTGGTTTTACAATGAGTGCAACGTAGTAGATTGTATCCGTCAATCCTTTAACCTTATAAACTGGCTTTTGGGGATCGCTGGTATCGGTTACAGTTTTTCCAATTCCAAACTTATTAACCCGGATCATCTCGATGGCTGCTTCCCCACGCTTTAGTTTCTGTTGGACATCCTTCCAGGTAACTTGTTTTTTATCGGATAGTCTGGCAAAGTTTTCTGAGCGTAATGAAAGCTCTTTTTCCATTTTCTCGGTTATATTCTCCAGCGAGTCAATTCCTGCTCTTTCCACAGAATCAGTGGAGTGCAACAACTGGTTTAGTTGATTCAGACTATTCTCCCAATCGTCATATAATCGGTTGAGTTTTTTGTCACCGGCCGTTTTTATCCGGTGTTTCCATTTGGCGGAACTGTTGAGCAGAAGGCCTTTGGTTGCCAGCTGATCATTGTAAAAATCGACCGTTATGGTCTTATTCCGTGGATATCGTCCTACACAAAACGATTTAAAATATTCCTGAGCGGTAGAAATATTGGATGCGTAAAATTTTTCTTTCTCCTGGTCGGACAGAAACGGAAAATACCGCTGAATTTGGGCCAGTTTTCGGGTGTTCCAGGTCAGAAAATAGCTTTCTGCTTTGTCCGGCCGCCCCGTAGCCAGGTACATCCGACCAAACCGGTTCAATGAGAACGTCACATCTGGATGATTTTCACCCAGCGCTTTTTTACAGATTTCAAGGCCCTTAAGAAAGCAGGTCTCGGATTTGGAATACTGGCCGGTTGACTGATACAGGCTGCCTAGTTGGCCCAGCGACGAGGCCACAACCGGATGAACTTCACCGAGCGCTTTTTTACGGATTTCAAGTGCTTTCAGGTAGCAGGATTCCGCCTTGAGGTAATTACTTCTGGTTGAATACAAAGCGCCAAGGTTGCCCAGCGACTGTGCCACATCCGGGTGATCTTCGCCCAGAGTTTTTTTGCGGATTTCAAGGGCTTTCAGATAGTATGTCTCCGCTTTAGATCTATTGCCCATTGCGTTGTATAACGCCCCAATGTTGTTGAGGGAGGTGGCCGCTTCAGGATGTTCTTCACCAAGGGCTTTTCTCTCGATTTCATAGGCTTTGAGTTTGTATGTCTCCGATTTGGAGTAGTTGCCCAATAGTTCATACAGATTGCCAAGATTGTTTAAGGAAGGGGCCACTTCAATGTGGTCTTCACCAATCGTTTTGTTCAAGATATCAACTACTTTCAGGTAGTAGGACTCTGCTTTGGAGTAGTCGCCCATATCGTCATACAAAACACCAAGGTTGTTAATCGAATTTGCCACCTGAGGATGGTTTTCTCCCAGGGCTTTTTTACAGATTTCAAGAGATTTGAGATAGTATGGCTCCGCCTTGGGGTAGTTGCCCATTTCTGAGTACAAATTCCCTAGATTGTTCATTGAATTGGCTACTTCGGGATGTTCTTCACCCAGGGCTTTTTTGTTGATTTCCAATGCGCTCAGGAAGCAAGGCTCCGCTTTGGCGTACTTGCCCATAAACCGGTATAAATTGCCAAAGTTGTTCAACATACTGGCCTCAGCAAGAAGATTTGTGCCTGGGGGTTTTCTGAAAATTTTCTGGGCAGTGAGGAAACAGGTCTCTGCTTTAGAGTAGTTGACCATATTCGAGTACAAAAGGCCCAGTCGGCCCAGTGACTTTGCCACATCCGGATGATCTTCGCCCAGGGCCTTTTTTTGGATTTCCAACCCTTGAAGCAGTAGTGGTTCCGCTTCTTTGCTATTTCCTGTTCGGTTTAATGCATTTCCCTCATTAACCAGCGCTGCCCCATATTCTGCACTTTCTTCCCCATTTATCTTTTTACAAAGTTCAGCCCAATTTTTTGCAAAAGGTACCACTTTATCATACTGACGCAGTTTGGTGTATGTGTCGATGGAGTCCTGGATTGGGTCTTGCTTTTTTGGCGCAGGGTTTTGGCCGAAACTGCTTTGAAACGAAAAAAGCAACCAAAGGAATAAGAGTATAAGGTTCCGTATCATATTTTCCGGGTCAGAATCAGATGGCAAGTAGGATAAATTCCTTTCACAATCGTGTGCTTATTCATTGACTTTCACTAATCTCCAACAAGCACAAACGCTCCCCAATAATACGGATCGGGATATTTGGCTTTCAGTTCTTTCTGGGCTTTGAGGAAAGCAGAGCGGAGCCCAGGCCCCCCAACCCCCGAAGGGGGAGCTAATACAACTCCCCCTTCGGGGGCTGGGGGGCTGAGCCAGTGTTTATAAAACCGCACCATCAGTTCCTGTGTCGCTTCATCGTTTACCTTCCACAAACTCATGATCAGGGTTTTGGCACCGGCCACTTTAAAGGCTCGTTGCAAACCGTAGACGCCTTCCCCGTTTTTGATTTCGCCGAGCCCGGTTTCGCAAGCGGAAAGCACGACCAGATCTGTGTTGTCCAGATAGAGGTTCATGGCTTCGTAGGCGGTGAGGATGCCGTCTTCAGTCCCAGCTGACTTTAAACCCTTCAATGTAGAACCGGCTCCCGTAAGCATCAATCCGGAATGAAGCAGGGGATTGCTCCCCTTGGTCGTATCGGGTTGGAAAAAACCGTGGGTTGCAATGTGCAGGACTTTCGGGCTGTTGCTTTCTTTGATGATTTCTTCCAAAGCTTTATCGCCGGTCAACTCATTCACTTTCCAGCCTTTGGATTGGAGGATTTCGGAGATCTTGTCCACCTCGATTTTGGTTGCCGGTAGTTCGGCGATGGTTTCATCCGAAGCCAGGCGGAGCTGATATGTGAGTTTGGGACTGTTCCTGAACTCAGTCGAAATGGAAACGGTCGCACTAGAATTATAGTAACTTGGAAATCCAACCATCTCGGCGACCATTCCCTGAGAATCGGAGGATTCCGGATTTAACAGGTCTTTGGTTCCAGTTACCAGGCTGATGTCCAGTTCTTCGACCAGGTATTTTTTGGTTTTGGGGTTCTGAAGGGTGTTCAGATTGATGTTGTGGTACACGCCATCGGGAGAAAAGAAGACTCTTCGGGTGGGGCCTAGTTTTGATCGAATTTTATCCCAGAAAAGACGGTAGGACCGGCTGTCTTCCACCCTGTTTTGAATGGCATTTTTGTAATAGGAGAGGGCCTTTCCTTCCAGCTCGTTTCCGTTTCGAAGAAGGACCAGTTCCGGAAAAACAGATTCAGGTTTTACAATCAGAGCGGCATAATAAATGGTATCAGTAAGGCCTTTTATTTTGTACACCGGTTTCATTGGGTTGGTGGTATCGGTTACGGTTTTATTTATGCCAAACTTTTGCACCCGAACCATTTCGATTGCTGCCTCTCCAGGTTTCAGGGTTTTTTGAATATCCTTCCAGCTAATCAGCTTATGATCTGCCAATCGTGCAAAGCTTTCAGACCTGAGTGAAAGCTCTTTTTCCATCTTTTCGGTTTGGGTCTGAACGGAATCTATTCCGGCCCGATCCGTCGAGTCTGTGGATTCCAGCAAATCGTTTAGTTGCTCCCGGCTGCTTTCCCATCTTTTAAAAAGTGCTGAAACCGTGGTGTCGCCACTGGTACGGATTCTGTGCCTCCACTTTGAAGAACTGCTGAGCAACAATCCCTTTGTGGCAAGTTGGTCGTTGTACAAATCGGTAGCGATGGTCTTCTTTCCGGCATATCGTTCAATGCAAAAAGATTTGAAAACATCCTCACTTTCGGAAAGTGTCGTTTCATAAAACCGCTCTTTTTCCTGGTCAGAGAGATAGGGAAAATACCGCTGAATCTGGGCTTGTTTTTTCGCATTCCAATCTATAAACCAGGACTCTGCTTTTTCCATTCTGCCTGCACTGAAATTCAACGAAGCAAGATTCTCTACAGATGTGCTGGTCTCAAGATGACCATCGCCCAAAGCTTTCCGGCGGATTTGCAACGATTGAAGCAGGAAGGTTTCAGCTTTTTGAGTCCGACCAGATTTCCAATAAACAGACGCTATGTCTTCAAGTGAAACGGCTACGTCCGGATGGTTTTCGCCCAGCACCTTTTTCCGGATGTTGAGCGACTGATGGTGGACTGTTTCCGCTTTTGCGAACTTTCCGGCATCAGAGTACAGAACGCCAATGTTGTTCAGCGTGGCCGCCACTTCCGGGTGATTTTCACCCCTTGATTTTTTCAGGATTTCCAGTCCTTCCAGATAGTAACGTTCTGCTATGGAATTCTTGCCGACATCAGAATACAGGTTGGCAATGTTGTTGAGAGTGGCCGCCAGATCAGGGTCGCCGGCATCCAGTATCTTTCGTTTTATTTCGAGGCTTTGCAGGAAATAGGAAGTAGCCTTGGGGAGATTGCCCATTTTCAAGGCCACATTTCCCAGATTGTGCAGTAGAACACCGATTGAATGGCTGCTCGGTCCTTCTGCTTTGCGTTTAATATCCAAAGACTTCGAATAGTAGTTCTCTGCCTTTTGGTAATCTCCGGTAAAGAAACTCAGGTTGCCAAGATTGTTAAATGGAATGGCCAAAATGGGATCGTCTTCGCCCATAGACTTTTTCCAGCATTCAATGGCCCGAAGATAGAAGACCTCCGATTTCTGGTAGTTTCCGATATCGGAGTACAGGTTGCCGAGGCTGTTGAGCACCGAAGCCACATCGTTGTTTTTTTCACCGTATGTTTTCAGCCGGATCTCAAAGGCCTGAAGATAAAGAGGCTCGGCTTTTGAAAACCGTCCGGTGTTTTTATATAGGAGTCCCAGGTTGATCAGGGTCGTGGCGTAATCGGGGTGGGTATCACCCAGCACCTGTTTGCGGATTTCCAGACTCTGTACCAAAATGGGTTCGGCTTCCGCACTTTTCCCTGTGCGGTTTAGTGCATCACCCCAGGCGTTCAGGGCAGTGGCGTATTCGGGACCGGCCGCCGTTTTTTCCGTTTTGAGTTTGTTGACCCATTGTTCAGCAAAGGTGGCAACCTTCCGGTATTGTTTGATGTTCAGGTATTTTGAAGCCGAATCACGCAATGGCTCCTTTTTAACGGTTGCTTCAACAGCTTTTTGAGCCCAACTGTTTTCACAGAAAAACAGGATCAGCAGCAAACCGTAGAATTGTTTCATATTTTGAACAGGAAATCGGTACGGCAAGTAGGAAAAAACGGGTTGAATTCCAACCTGATCAGGCGAAAAGGCAGAATCAAAGTCAATTCTCGTCCGTCCTTTAAATGCCTGTTCCTTTTTATCCCCCATTCTCTGATCACGACTTCAGGGGAAAGGTTTTTGTTAGGTTGAATACTAGTCGGTCAGTTCAAATTCACCCTGAATTTTGCGGCCTGAATCCAGTACCAAAAGATACTGATAGTTGCCGGACAGGAGGTCGTTGAGGTAAATTTTACTGCCACCTTTATCTTTTGGATCAAGGGTTATCCGTTTGAGGATGCGGCCGGTTAAGTCCATGATGTACACAATAGCCTGGGAAGTGAATTTCGGCAGGCTATGAAGCAATTGAAGCGTCCGGGAATTTGGGCTTAGCACATAAGCGGTGCTGTGTGCCGGTGAAAGCTCCGTGTACCCGGCATCTTCATCGGAGTCTTCTTCCTGACTTTGTACCGTTGATGGGGTTGTCGGGATAGACGCAAATGTATCGTCATCGGTTTGAGAGAATGCCGGTTGGGCAATCGTGGAGCAGCTAAGAAGCAAGCCAAGAATGGGGGTGAGGATGAATTTGAGATGCATTTTCTTTTCTTGTTTAAAAGTGATGCATCAAAGGTGTCAGCTTAGTTTTTCAGGCGGAAAAACGAGGGCCGGACAGGGTGGAATCAGGGGTGAAACGGGGGAAACAGGTGACGAAATCCGGACGGAAACCGGCTCAACAAAAACATAAGAGCCGCGTTAAAACCCAATTCATTTTGCGGCCCCGATAGAAGTGGAAATACCACGCCGGAAGGGCGTGGATTGGAACGGATAGCGGGAATTGTCCGCCCAAATTCTACTCCTTAATCCCCAACAGACGCAGCAACTCCACCCGGTAGGTTGCCGAAATGGGCACCCGGAATCCACCCGCCAGAACCTCGGTGGGCTCCACGTGCTCGATGGCCGAAAGGCAGACTGCAAAACTGCGGTGGCACCGGAAAAAATCGGCCGGGGGCAGTTGGTTCAGAAAATCCGAGAAAGTGGAACGGATCTGGTGACTTTTTTTGTCGGTGGTGTGGACAACCACATAGTTTTCCTGGCTTTCGATGTAGAGCACATCTTTGAAAAGCAGCTTCACGAAGCGATGGGCGTCTTTCACAAACAGGAAGTCTTTGCGCACCGTTTCCGGGATCACCTCAGCAGAGGCGGACGTGAAATTTTCCATGGCCAGTTCGACCGCCGCAAAGAGTTCGTCTTTGTTGTAGGGCTTGATGAGGTAGGCGTTGGGCCGCATTTTCTTGGCCCGGTCGATCGTGGCTTTGTCGCCATAAGCCGTGAGGAAAATGAAGGGGATCCGGAACCGCTCATTCACCTTTTCGGCCAGGTCGATACCGTCCTTTTTATCGTTCAGGTTGATGTCCAGCAGGAGGATGTCGGGCTGCTCTTCGTCGATCATCACAAGGGCTTCGGCGTAGGAAGGGACGGGTTCGCAAACCTCATAGCCTGCCTGCATCAGGAAGGTTCTGGTCTTTTCCGCGATGATGAGCTCATCGTCTACAATCCCGATTTTGATGACTTTATCCATATTTCTTTGTGGCTATCCGGCGTGAAAAGGGATTTCAAACACGGTTCCGTTTTCGTTGTAAAACCGAAGTTTTCCCCCGAGCTGACGGGTTAACAATCCGATCACTTTCATCCCAAGGGAAACCGACTTTTTCATGTCAAAATTCTCCGGCATCCCCGGGCCGCTGTCCCGATAAATGAGAACATACTGTCCATCTCCGGAACCCGGCTGAAGGTCGATCTGAATCTCATTTTTCCGGTCCGGAAAGATTCCATATTTAAATGAGTTTGTGAGCAGTTCATTGAGAATTAATCCCAGCGGCACGGCCGAATCGATGGACACCGACAGTTTTCCGGCGTTTACGAGAAAGGAAATTTCGGTGCCCGGTTTTTTGAAAACCGATTCAATCTGGTGGTACAAATCCTGAACAAAGGGCTCGAATTCAACGGCGGCCACCTCGTCGGTTTTGTAGAGTTTGTGGTGAATAAGGGCAATGGACTGAACACGGCTTTGTCCTTCGAGAACAGCCGACTTTGCCTTTCCCTCTTCCATGGCATTGGATTGAAGCTCGAGGAGACTGCTGATTACCTCCAGGTTATTCTTTACCCGATGGTGGATTTCTTTCATCAGCATTTCTTTTTCCACCACCAGCTGGTCGCTCCGTTTTTTCTCTTTGGCGATCCGGTTTCGTTGTCTCAACACCACCACGATCACCAGAATGAGGCCGAGAAGTCCAAATCCAATGATGTTCCGGATGAGGGTTTGCAGGCTCAGTTCGGTGTTGGTGCGCTTTAGTGCTTCCTTTTGCAGGGCTTTTTCTTTTTCTGAAAGGGTGAGCAATCGTTCCTGACTTTCCTTCTGTGTATGAATGCGTAGCACCCGCATATGCTCCAGGTCTTTCGCTGTGTTGGCGATCACAATGGCCTGTTCTTTTAAGCCGAGTTCCTGTTTTTGCTGGGTGGAAAGCAGGGTCTGTTTTTCGAGTTTCTCGTGGGTGAGCTGCTGTTCAAATTTGAGTGCGGTTTCTTTCTTGTCGAAATCAAACTGCATCCGCTGTTCGGTGATTTTCCGGGTGCTCTCGTTGTTGAAAACGCTGTCACGATACCGAACCGCCAGCGAACGATTGATGAAGGCCTCTTTGAAATTGCCCTGGGCACTGTCGATGAGGCTCAGACACTGGTAATCGTTGCTGATGTCCTGCAAAATGTTGGTTGACCGGGATTGTTGCAGCGAACGGTTGATCCAGATTCTGGCCTGATCATGCTGGCCGAGATAAAGATGGGTATAGGCCAGGTTGTTGCAGAGTTCTTTTGTTTTCAACGGATTGTGGAGATCCTCAAACAGTTTGTACGCCCGGTTCTGGTATTCCAGTGCTTCCTGAAACTTTCGTTGCTTGTAGTAGAGGTTGCCCAGGTTCAGCACTACAGTGGCCATCCCCATTTGATCACCCAGGGCAGTGTAGAGCTGCATCGCTTTTTCCTGGTTCTCTTTGGCCAGAGAAAAATTGAAGTGGTGGTACACGTTGCCGATATTGGCAAAAAGCCGGGCCATCATTTCCCGGTTGCCGCGTTTCCGTTCCATTTCAAGACTGGTTTCAAACATTCGCAGCGCTTTGGCATAATCACCCTGGTAGAAGTACACCGATCCCATGTTGCCATAGTCCATCGAAATGGCCACTTCGTCGCCGAGGGCTTCATCCATTTTCAATGCCTGAAGGTAGTATTGTATGGCCTGGGGACCTTTTCCAATCCGGCTGTAAATGGAAGCCAGATTGTTCAAAGTGGCGGAAATGCCGGGCAGATCACGGATGCTTTTCCGGATTTGAAGTGCCTTCTGGTACAAAGGTAGGGCTTCCGGAAACCGGCCTTCCATTCCATACACAGTGGCCAGACTGTTGAGGGCATTGGCTTCCCCTTTTCGAAACCCGATTCTTTCTGAGAGATGCAGGCTTTGGTCGGCATAGGATTTTGCCTTTCCGGCGTTCCGTCCCCAATAGATTCGGGAAAGCTGGAGCAACAGATTGGCAGAGGTAGAATCATTCAGGTCGGGCCCCGTTCCTTTTTTGGCGGTTCTGGCCGATTGCAGCTGGCGTTCCAGTGAATCCACGGTTGAACCTGCCTGTGCCAGGAGTTGTTCCGGATATTGAACCAGAAGAAAAAAGAAGGGGAGTAAACGGAAACGCTTCATTTCAATTCCAGGAACCAGCTATGGCCCGGCAACCGAAACAAAGGTTGAATATTTTTTTGACGTAATGACATCATTCACTTGACTTCACCTTCCGAAGGAAAAGCGGGAGAGGTTTCATTGGGTTGTGAAGGCTGATTGATCCAATAAACCGAATCTCAGAGGAATGGCGGAACTCAAACAAGTCCCAAACAGAGAGCGATTTCAAAATAAAGTCAAAAAAATCCTGTACTGATACAGATATTGCCTCTCCAATCCTCAACTCTTATGCGTTCACTTCTGCCCGTTTATCTTCTGATTTTGATGATCCTTTTCACCCGGCCTTCCATTTGCCTGGCTCAGTTCGGCGCACTTGATCCCGGTTTTATTCCAGTCAATACCGATCTGAGTATTACCTGTACAGCGGTGCAGGCAGATGGCAAAGTGATCATTGCCGGCAATTTCAGTACAGCTGGCGGTGTTACCCGCAACCGGTTGGCTCGACTCAATACCAATGGTTCGTTGGATACCGGATTTGATCCGCAGGGAGGCCCAAGCAGCCAGGCGGTTGACCTTCTCATTCAACCGGATGGTAAAATATTGGTGGCGGGTAATTTCGGACTTTTCAATGGTTTCATCATCAGGCAGGTGGCCCGTGTCAACACTGATGGCAGCCGCGACACCACCTTTAAAACCGGAACGGGCGCCAACCTGCCTGTGAATTCACTGGCTTTACAACCCGATGGTAAAATTCTTCTGGGAGGCAACTTTACGAACTTCAATGGGTCTGCCTGCAGCGGCATAATTCGATTGCTTGCCAATGGAAAAGTAGATACCTCGTTCAAAACCGGTAGTGGCATAAGTGGGTATGCTGAGGACATTGCCCTGTACCCCGATGGCCGAATGATGGTGGTGGGTGCTTTCACTTCTTATAAATCTTCTGCCCGGAAAAATATGGTACGGATTATGCCCAATGGCGATGTGGATCCGACTTTTGACCCAGGTACCGGCCCGAATGCGGTGGTGACCACCTGCCTGATACAGACTGATGGAAAGGTATTCATGAGCGGAAACTTTACCTCAGTATCCGGGACTACCATGACACGGTTGGGCCGATTAAATGCTGATGGATCGGTTGATCCTGGTTTTAATTCAGGTACCGGCGTCCCCAATGCACCATATGAAAGCTTGCTACTACCCAATGGAAAGATTATGATATCAGGCAGCTTTGCATTCGTAAACAGCCTTGCCATACACAATATCGCCTGCCTCCAGCCGGATGGAAGCGTGGACATGGAGTTTAATACGGGTGGGTATGGTGCACTTGCAGCAGCAACAGATGTAGATATGGCGAGCGATGGAAAAATTATCCTTGGGGGACTTTTTACCCAATACAACGGTACCTCCCGATCGCATGTAGCCCGTTTGTATGCCGACCCGACAACGGCAACTGAAGATGGAATTGCAATGAACGGACTTCAGATTTTTCCCAACCCGGCAACGGAGGTTCTTTTCCTGCAGTTGCCTTCCCACCAAAGTGCAAAGAGTTCATACTCAATTTACTCCACAGATGGCCGCAGTGTGGGTTTTGATACGATTACGGAACAGCAGACAAAAATACCGGTGGGGCATTTACCACGTGGACTTTACCTGGTCCTGTTTTCTGACGGAGAAAATGTTCAGGTGAGGAAGTGGCTGAAAGAATAGAAAGCAGATGCCGTGGTTGTGACGTTACGGGCCATTTTGTTTGTAATGAAACCAACCTGGCTGCAGATGGAAAACCTGGTCTCAAAGTTTTCCAGGATCTCTCCCTATTCCTTCACTACCCGCATCACCTTTCTGCTTTCCAATCTCTGGAGGGAAAGCAGATAAAGGCCTTTGGGGATTTTCACTGTTGATATCGTCGTTGACAATCCTTCCGCAGATCCTTCCAGGCAGGTCCTTCCGGCCAGATCGGTGAGGGTCCAGGTGATTTTGCCGCTCATTGGATTGGAAATATGCAGCAGATCGGCAACCGGATTGGGGTATGCCGAAACTTCTTCTGCCACTTTAGGCTCTTCGATGTCTGTCACCGTGCAGGTAACCGGTTCTTTTACCACTGCCACTGTGAGAAACGACAGGGGAGAAGAGGTGGTTGTTTTGATACCATATCGCCGTTTCTGGTACTTGATATTGGTGATCACCGAGTCAATCAGGGCGATGGAGGTGTCGGTTATGGCCGGAAGATTGGTATCGAAGCATTTAAACTCCAGGCTTGGCTGTACCCGGTTCAGAAACATAATATCGGTATTGGTGTATCCTTTTTGCAGTGCCAGAAAATCGCCACCGGGCAAAGGTTCAAAAGTGGTGAGGGTTCCGTGGCTTGAACCAAGTTTAAACTGTCCTTTCACTTTGATCAGATCGCCGGTCGGAGAAAAGTGTGTCACAATACCACCAGCCTGTCCGGGTGTGATTGATCCGAATACCCAGTGGTTGCCATCGTCACTCATCCGCAGGTAGCCAGGGTAGGTCGTTTTCGTATTGTAGATTTTCCACCAGATCACACTGCCATCGGGTTGCAGGCGGTGAAGGTGCAGTTGTCTGCTTCCGGCATTCCACACGTGGCTCACTTCTCCGTTGGCATGCACATGGGGTCTGGCCAGACTGGGTGTATTAAGACCAATCATTTTGGCATCATACACATGGAGATTGATCAGGGTTGTATCATTCCAGCGGGAGTAAAAAGCCTGAGTACCTGAACCAATATTACCAACGCCAATCCACCCATTGCTTCCGGGAATGCTCTGCAGGGAGCTGAAGTTCAGAAACTGGTTTGTGTCGTTTTGGATGTAGAGTTTTTTCTCAAATGAAACCTGGCCCTGGGGATTGATCCGGAGAAGGGCATTGACGCTGGACAAAATTTCCACCCCGTTTCCCAGCCGGATAAAGCTTTCGACATCATAGCCTCCTGGTATATTGGAACTATCCACAATTTCCCGGGTTTGCAGCAACTGACCATCGGATGAAATATGAAAGAGAAGTGGGTAAAGAGCATTGCTTTGGGTATAGGCATTGGCCAGCATGGTGAGGCTGCCGTCAGGGTTCACCACGGAGTTATAGGGTGACATTTTTCTCTGCATTTTGATCCGGCGGGCCCAAACCGGTTCCAGGCTGGCATCCAGTTTGGTAAGCGTGACAAAGGTACTGTCGTTAAAGCTGAGCCCTTTCCGGCCATGCGATTGCACATAAAAGCTTCCGTTTGGTCCTTTCAGGGTAGTTGGATACCACTCCTGAACCACGGGTGTAAAACGGAGGGCGTGCACCGATGGTGTCTGGGCCCGGGTTAAAAACGGGAGAAACGTGAGCAAGCCTGTAAAAAGTCGGATTGTAAAGTGATGCATGCGTGACATGATGATTTCTGATCAAATGTAAGAGTCTGATTTAAAATACCTTGTTCCTTATGGAGATTATTCACTCCGGAATAATTCTCACTCCGCCAGAACCCTTGTGGACAATCTTAAAACATCCAGCGATTTCCACGGGAAAATGACCAAATGCTCAAAGAACTACAGAGGGCTGAAATTCAGCCAGGTAATAAGCGGTTCCTGCTGTTGACATCCCATGTTCACACCCGGTAACGTGCATTCATTTTTAACTCTTCATTTTTAACTCTTCATTCTTCATCCCCCTCATTCCCCTACCATCACAAAAGCTCCCCAGAAATACGGATCTGGATATTTCGCTTTCAGTTCTTTCTGGGCAGCGAGGAAAGCAGAGCGGAGCCCCCCTTCTTTGGATTTTACTCCTCCTTCGGGCTTCAGAGGGCTCAGCCAGTTCTTATAAAATCGCACCATCAGTTCCTGGGTCGCTTCGTCATCCACTTTCCACAAACTCATGATGATGCTCCGGGCACCTGCTACTTTGAACGCACGCTGCAGGCCGTAGACCCCTTCTCCGTTTTTTACCACTCCCAAACCTGTTTCGCAGGCGGAAAGCGTCACCAGATCGGTATTGTCCAGATTGAGGTTCATGGCCTCATACGCCGTAAGAATCCCATCTTCGCCGGATTCACTTCGGGCTCCGTTCAGGGTGGAGCCGGCTCCGGTGAGCATCAGTCCGGAGCGTAAAAGCGGATTGGTGCCTTTAATCGTATCCGACTGAAAGAAACCGTGGGTGGCTACATGAAGAATTCGGGGCTTGTAACTCTCTTTCAGGGTTTCTTCCATGGCTGCGGGACCGGTATGACTTTTCACTTCCCATCCCAGACCGTCCAGTATGGAGGCAATTTTATCCACCTCCGTTTTTGTCGCCGGCAATTCCGCCAATGGGCCAATGGACTCCAGCCGCAAGCCATAGTTCATTGAAGGACTGATGGTTTCAGACGATGATTTTTTTGCCAGAGAATCTTTATTCTGATAATAACTCGGAAATCCCAACAGTTCGGCCAGTTTGTTGTCTTCCTCAGCCGGGACCGGATTCACAATATCTTTTGTAACTGTCACCAGCCGGATGTCTTTTTCCTCCAGCAGGTACTTTTTGGTGGACGGATTCTGCAGAGTGTTCAGGTTGAGATTATGAAAGACACCGTCCGGTGAAAAGAAAATCCGTTTGGTCGCGGGTAGGTGAGAGGCGATTTTTCCCCAGAACTGCTGGTATGATTGAAGATCGGGTATCTGATTGGAAATGGCCTTCTTATAATACGTGAGCAGCTTTCCTTCCAGTTCGTTGCCATTTTTTAGCAAGACCATTTCGGGATAAAGAGATTCTGGTTTTACGATGAGTGCGGCATAATAAATCGTATCGGTGAGGCCTTTTATTTTGTAAACAGGTTTCTTTGGATTGGAAGTGTCGGTCACAATCCTGGAAATGCCGAACTTTTTGAGTCGTATCATTTCAATGGCTGCTTCACCTGGCTTCAGGGCTTTCTGTACCTCTTTCCAGGTCACCCGTTTTTTATCGGACAGTCGGGCAAAGTTCTCGGAACGAAGGGAAAGCTCTTCCTCCATTTTTTCCGTTTTGGCATACACCGAGTCCAAACCCGCTCTTTCTTTCGGATCGCTGGCAATGAGCAGTTTGTTCAGCTTGTTTTGATTTGATTCCCATTCTGTGAACAAGGCAAAGAGCTTTTTATCGCCACTGGTTTTGATCCGGTGTTTCCATTTGGCCGAACTATTGAGGAGAAGTCCTTTCATCAGGAGCTGGTCGTTGTACAGGTCAACGGTGATTTCTTTTTTCTCCGGATGCCGCTGCACAAGAAAGGATTTGAAAATCTCCTGATTTCCGGAGAGGTTGTTTTCAAAAAACCGTTCCTTTTCATTGTCAGACAAAGAAGGGAAATAGCTTTGGACCTGGGCATGTTTTTTGGAATTCCAGTCCTGAAAACGTTCCATGGCCTTATTGGTTTTTTTGTTCGACAGGTATAGAATGCCCAGATTGTGGAGTGAAGTCGCCACATCCGGGTGGTATTCATTCAGTTTCTTTTTCCGGATTTCCAGAGCTTCAAGTTGATGCCTTTCTGCTTTGGCAAAATCACCCATGAGCCAGTACAAAATCCCCAGATTGTGGAGTGAACCGGCCACTTCCGGATGCTGGTCACCCAATGCTTTTTTGTGGATGGTCAGTGCCTGAAGGTAGAATTTTTCTGCTTTGGCGTAGGCCCCCAAATCCATATAAAGTTTGCCAAGGCTGTTCATCATGATGCCCAGGTCCGGATGGTCTTCTCCCAACGATTTCCTTGTGATTTCCAACGACTGAATGAGGTAAGGCTCTGCCTGAGAATACATCTTCATTTCGACATAGAGTAAACCCAGGTTGGTTAAGGGCGCTGCGAGTTCCGGGTGGGTTTCTCCCATTGATTTTCGCTTGATTTCCACGGCTTTCAGATGGTAGGGCAACGCTTTCTGATAGTTGCCCATCAGGTTGTACAGACTACCGAGATTGTTGATCACCGCACTCACCGCAGGGTGGATTTCCCCGAGGGATTTTCGCCAGGATTCCAGCGCTTTTTCATAGTATGAAACTGCTTTCAGATAGTTTCCCTGTTTATGGTACAATGTGCCCAGACTGTTGAGTGATTGCCCGATGTCCGTATGATTTTCCTTCAGGGTTTTTTTGCGGATCTCATAGGCCTGAAGATAGTAGGGTTCTGTTTTTTGGTAGTTGCCCGTTACGTTGTAAAAATTCCCAAGGGTATTGAGGGCAGTGGCATACTCGGCGCTGTTTTCTCCAAAGACCTTCTTTCGGACCTCCAGACTTTTGAGCAGCACCGGCTCGGCTTTGTCAAAATTTCCTGAACGGGCCCATGCAATACCCAGGGTGTTGAGCACTTCTGCATACTGGCTGCTTTCTTCTCCGTTCTCTTTTTTTATGTTCTCAGCCCATAGCTCAGCAAACGGAATGGCTTTGCCAAACTGCCCGCCTTTCGAGTATTTATCCACCGAATCTTTGAGAGGATTTGATGCAGGTGGCTTTGGTGCCGGGTTCTGGGCCCATCCCCATTGAACCAGAGAAATCAGGGCGAAAAAGAGGCCGGTTATTCTGCTCATACTGATCTGGTTGAAAGAATGCAAAATGAAAAGAATTTTCGGAAAGTGGTTATGCAAAATGTCTGGGTAGAGAACCTTCATATGATGCTTCTCTACCCGACCAATGGGTACTTTGGTTACGGGTTCCCTATCAACTGATTTCCCGGAATTGCGGCCTTTGGCCCTTTTGCGAATCACTTTTAACTCATCACTTCTTAACCTTTAACATAGTACTTTTCATTTGGCACTGAAGCCGCAACATTCCGCCTAATTCCTAATTCTTAATTTCTAATTTGTAATTCTCTTATTCTCCTACCATGACAAATGCTCCCCAATAGTACGGATCCGGGTATTTGGCTTTCAGTTCTTTCTGGGCAGCGAGGAAAGCAGAGCGGAGTCCCCCTGCCGTGGAATTCACTCCCCCTTTGGCGGGGCTGAGCCAGTTTTTGTAAAACCGCACCATCAGTTCCTGCGTTGCCTCATCGTTGACTTTCCATAAACTCATAATCAGGGTTTTGGCTCCGGCTACCTTAAAGGCCCGTTGCAAACCATACACCCCTTCTCCGTTTTTGATTTCACCCAAACCGGTTTCACAGGCGGAAAGTACAACCAGATCGGTGTTGTCAAGATTCAGATTCATGGCTTCATAGGCGGTGAGGATGCCGTCTTCCTTGTCTTTCTGGCCTGCTCCTTTTAAGGTTGTGCCCGCACCGGCAAGCATCAGTCCCGACCGCAGCAACGGATTGCTTCCGGGTGTGGAATCGGGCTGAAAGAAACCATGCGTGGCAATGTGCAGAACCGCTGGTTTGCTGGCTTCCTTGATGTTTTCTTCCAGGGCGGAATTCCCGGTATAATTCTGAACCTGCCATCCGTTTGTCTTAAAAATACCGGCGATTTTATCCACCTCTTCTTTGGTGGCCGGCAGTTCGGGCAGCACCTCGGTAGAGTCCAGAAGGAGACCATAGCTCATCCTTGGGCTGGTGCGGATTCCGGATGGAACTGAAGACTGATTACCGGCAGCATAGTAATCTGGAAAACCGACCAGTTCTGCCATTTTATTGGTGCCATCCGACAATTCACGGCTCACAATGTCTTTTGTTACCGTCACCATCCGGATGTCTTTTTCTTCCAGAAGGTATCGTCCTGTTTTTGGATTTTTGAGGGTGTTGAGGTTGATGTGGTGATAAACACCATCCGGTGAAACATAAATCCGGGTTGCCTTCCCCAGTTTGGCTGCTATCTTCTGCCAATAGGCACCAAACGATTTCCGATCCTCGATTTTCAACGTGATACTGTTTTGGTACAGCCTGAGATTTTTTCCTTCCATTCCTGTGCCATCCGGCATCCAGATCAGTTCCGGCATTTGATTGCCCGGTTTCAGGATCAGAGCCACATACTGGGCCGAATCAATCAGACCTTCAATCTTGTAAGTCGGTCCCGCCGGATCGGATGTGTCGGTGACCATCCGTTGAATGCCGTTCTTCCGTATCCGGATGATTTCCACTGCTGCTTCATTGGCTTTCAGACTTTTCTGCACCGTTTTCCAGGTTACCTGCCGCTTATCGTTGAGCCGGGCAAAGCTTTCGGATTGGAGCGACAGTTGTTTTCCAAGCTTTTCCGCCTGTTGCTGTATGGGTCCAATGTCCAGCCTTTCAGTAGAATCGGTGCTTTGCAAAAGTTCGGCAAGCTGGGTTTGCAGCGATTCCCATTCTCCATACTTTTTGATCAACGAAGAATCCTGGCTGTTTTTGATCCGGTGTTTCCATTTGGCAGCACTGCTTAAAAGAAGGGCTTTGGTGGAAAGCTGGTGGTTGTACAAATGCCCTGCAATCCCTGGATTGGTGGAGTACCGTAATGCGGCAAAAGCCTGGTATTCATCCGAATTCACTTTGAACCGACCATAAAAATCTTCTTTCTCCTGGTCAGAAAAGGATGGGAAGAAATCACGAACCTGTTTGAGATAGATGGAATTGGACCGATGAAAATACTCTTCCGCAGAAGCGAGATTTCCTCTCTGTTTCATATTGATGGCCTTGTTGTAATAGGGCTTTTCCAGATCAGGATGCATATCTCCCAGCAGTGCTTTGTACACCGCAATCCCTTTGTTACTGTATTCATCTGACTTTTTCCACTGCCTTCGGTCGCCATACACATTGGCCAGATTCATATAACTGCCGCCTACCTCAATGTAGCCGGGTCCGTAGGCATTTGTCCAGATACGGGCTGCACGCTGATGGTATTTTTCAGCCAGAAAGTAGTTGCCCAAAGAATAGTGAAGCTCGCCCAGGTTATTGCAGGAAGCCCCCACATCATGGTGGTCCGGACCCAGGATTTTTTCTGAAATTGCCAGTGACATCTGACCGTATCGGGCAGCTTCATCATAGCGCCCCATGTTTTTTGTCAGATTCCCCAGGTTGTTATAGGCAGCAGCTATTTCCAGGTTGCTATCCCCCTGAATCTTTCTTTTGATGTCGAGAGACCGGATAAGGAAGCTTTCAGCCCTTGAAAGGTTCCCCATAAATATATAAACCAGGCCAATGTTGTTAAGCGATTGTGCCACCGCCAGATGCTCTTTTCCGAACACCTTTTCCCTGATCGCCAGTGCTTTTTCGTGGTGTTCTTCTGCCTTTGGTAAGTCGCCCGATTGCCAGAACAGCACCCCCAGATTGTTGTATGAGTCACCTGTTTCTTCGCTTTCTTCCCCTTTTACTTTGATGCGGATGGCAAGGGCCGACTTGTACATGGCTTCGGCCTCCTTATACCGACCCAGATTGAGGTTTACCACACCAATGCTGTTGATCGTAGAGGCAACCTCGATGTTGTTTTCTCCCAGTTGCTCCTTCCGGATTTTTAGGGCGATGGTGAGATGGTGAATCGACTTTTCCAGGTCGCCCATTTCCTTATACAAACCTCCCAGATTGTGTTGGGTTATAGCCACACGAAGATGGTTTTCACCATAGGTTTTTGTCTGAATATCAAGAGCTTTTAGCAAAGCACTTTCTGATTTTTCCATTTGTCCGGTTCGCATGTAGAGCACACCCAGACTGTTCATTGCATTGGTAGCTGGTGCAGAGGTAGCTCCTGAATCAGCCTCTGTTTTGGCAAGCCATGCTTCTGCAAAAGGGATGGCTTTCTGGATTTTCCCGGCCGACTGGTATTTCCGGACAGAATCCTGAAGCGGGTTTGTCTTTGCTGGTGCAACAGGCGCCTGGGCAAATGCCGTTTGAAACACACCCAATAAAACGAGGACGGAACTAAAACGGATCATTCAAAATTTGGAAAGTGGGCCGCAAGATTGCATTTAGTTTTCACAGTGGCAGGTCCTGAGGTTCCGGATTATTTCCCAATAGAATCAACTGCCGATTTCAGGATCGAACCGCTGAATTTCGCAGGTTATGCAGTACCTTGATTTTTCCGAATCATTGAATGGTAGCAAATAGCCACCCACAAAGCTGGAGGGCTATTCCAAAGGATATTGTGGTTTGTCCTTAGATTCGTTTATCCAGTTTATCCATAGTTTTTTATCGGTACCCATCTGCAATGTGGCAAAGTTTCTCGCCCGGATATAGGTGTCTGATCCAATGGGTTTTAGAATGGCCGTTTCCAGCTTTTTATCTTCGTTCAAATATTCATTAGAATCATTGGTTGTGGCCAGGATGCCCGCCCATTGAATCCAGGTTGGGGAAGGATGAACGATACCAGAGGATACTACCTGATGGATTTTCTGCGGGATATCTCTCCGATCCATAATGACACCCAGGCATCCTACATGTACATCACCCGAAAGTATGACCGTTCTTCCTGTGTTATTTTTCCGTGACCGGCGAAGTTTGAGCTCATCAAGAAACTGGTGAATAAACCGGAGGCGTTCACCCTGGTGTTCTTTGGCTCTCCAATGGTCTTTAAGGTCATCAGACACTTCTTCTTTCCAAAAGGTAAAATCGACAGCCTGTTCAATACTTCCAAAATCCCGGTACACTACGGGTACACCTGAAAGCACAAGAAGGTTTTCTCCAAACTCAACTTCATTCAACCATTTAATGATTTGTTCCCATTGGTCTTCTCCCATAATCCGGTCAAGTGATCGTTGAGTTCTATGATCCATTGCCAGGATACCATACGATCGGAAATTAACCCCATAAGCGTAATGACTACCGGGAACCGGACTCAACATTTTATCCTGTTCACGGCATCGCAATTGAAATATTTCAAAATATTTCCTGGCGTATTGAAAGACAAGCTGGTAAACTTTGCATTGCTGAAAACTCTCACCATAGCTTCCCCAGCCATCAAATATGTCGTGGTCGTCCCACATCATTATGGTTGGAACGGATGCAAGCATCATGGCAACCTCCGGACGATTCCATTGCCTTAAGTAGAGCTGTTCATAAAACGAATCAAGTGCCCGGGGCAAATTTTCAGATGGTTCGAATTCAAACTGTTCCTGTTCTGAAAGTTCCGTCCATTTGTGAAGTTCATCCACTTTGTACCAAATTTCATCTGCATAAAGTTGGTCACCTCCCATGATGAGCAATGAGAAAGGTGCTGCTGCATGATTTTGTTGCATCCTTTTCCAGAGGCCATATGGGTTGGCCGTATTCTTTGCCAGGTCGGCCGAAGAAAATCCATTGCATGAAGCATAGGCAATACAGGGTTCTTCATTTTTTGCCGGGATGTAAAATTCCCATTTATTTAGACCATGGTTATCAGCCGTTTCAACTCCATTTAAAAGGACTTTGTACATCATTCTTTGTGAGTTCCCGTTGATTTTCACTTTTATGGTCACAGCCCAGAAATATCCAGAGAATGTCTCTGCCACCTTTGAAGCGGGAAACAATTCTCCATTCAGCAGGAACTGAACAGTATGTATGTCCTTACTGGAAAGCAGTGAGAGTGTATAAACATCAATGTCTTCAACCACTTTACTGGTTAAACCATCTTTTGCCTTGTTATCTGTTTTTGTGTCGGTTGGTGCACCAACAAGTCCAACTAGTGGACCAAGTAGTATTGTGGAATTCATGATGTTAATTTGATTTACTGTTTGAACAATTTTGTATAAGGATTGAAAATGCCTGAGTTGGTATAATTTTTTGTATCAATATTTTTTCTGAAAGGTCACAATCCTAAGAAAAAAATTCTTTAATGTCAATTAATGCATTGTACTCAGCCAGATCAGTTTTGGAAATCGATTGAAGGATTAATCAATGAATGGATAGTTGATTTGAATTTGGTCTTGATTCATTCACTTTTTTCACCATCAGCAATTAAAGGTTCCTGAAGGTAAAAGTTGTTTACAATATGTTTTTTCAGTATTGAGACAACGGATTGCCTCTATGGTGCCAAACATTTACCAGGGAAAGAAAGAGCAAATACCCAGAGTTATCAAAGCCGTTTTAATGATCATCCATCGCTCCGGTCCTTTGCGCCGCATCCCGGTGACCCATCTTTTCAGGGTAGCTCACACCTAAGCCAAAACACCATTGCCCTGAAAAAATATTCGGTTATGTTTGAGATTCCGATTGAACCCGGTCACTGCCAGTGAGAAATTGCGTTTCCAGACAAATTGGGAAGATGGAAGGCTAGAATGACGGTTTCTCTTCTATTGAAAATAAACCATGTACAAGCGTTCGTTTTACCTTTTGTCGTTGATGATCCTGCTCTCCTTTTGGGGCTGCAAGAAATCTTCAGACCCGGATCCTGCTCCGGTTCAGGTCGTTACCATCAAGTATCCTTTCAAAGTTCAGCTGGCGTATCCACTTGCCGATACCACCAATCCTGTTCTGGAGGTAAATCCCAATAGTCTGCTCAAGCTCATTTTCCGGTTGTCGGCAGACGAGAGAATAACCGTAATTGATTTCCTGACCAAAGACCAGAAATATGGGGAACAAAGCCTGAAAGGGTATCCTTATGTTGTGGAGAATACATACGATGCAACACCTCCTGCGAATGCGCAGATTCAATACCTGGGCTCCAATAATTTCTATCTCACGCAAAACATCCGCATCCCCAATTACGTCAAAGATTCGGTTGTGATTACCGTGAAAATTGTGAAGTACGATCTGTCTTCAAAATTCATGAAGCTGATTCTGAAAATTAAGAAACCGGTGGATTTTGAAATTCCCTATGCCAGATTGAATGGAAATGAGTCTGCACAAAGCCCGGTTGAGTTTTTTGCCGGTGATCGGATCAGTTATTTTTCCGGGGCTGTCAATACACCGGGAACTCTGGAAAAGCTCACAGCGGCTTTATGGGTCGATGATCAGAGGATCGCTTCTACGGTAATTCCATTTTCAAAAAACACGTACGACTCCTACAATGAGATCGGTGGATCGGGATATTCTTATTATTTTAATTATAGCACGTCTGTTACCAGCTCGATGCTTCCGATCAGGAAGGAATTCGACGGAAAAAACATCCGTGTCCGGATCACAGCCACCGACGGTCAGGGCGATTCTGCTTCAATGGAAGTACCCATTAAAATTGCAACACGAAACATCAATCAGGCCGGGCCTTTCAATCTGGGAGCAGCCCGGAATTCCAATTACGGACAATTTCTGTATACAGTGAGTCCCTCTCCGGCTATTTCCACTGATCCTCAGGAAAGTTTTTCCTATTACGATGCATATTCAGTGATTGGTTTTTTCTGGCAGAACGGGTCGCACCGGTTGGGATCTCTTGCCTGGATTTACCCCAACCGTGTCGCATTGGGATACACGTTTCCCAGTTATTTCAATTCTTCCAGAGAATACCACACCTATTTCCGGAAGGTTGCGGAGTCTTTTGAGGATGTCAGTGCTGTGTATCTGGATACCATGAATCTGGATGCCACGTATCCAGAAGTGATGGAGGTTCAGCCGAACGACGTTGTGGTATTCAGCTCCAGCCAGAACCGTCTGCAACGCGGCGTTCTGAAAGTAAACAGCATTGTCCCGGGCGATTCAGGTTCGGTGTCTCTTTCCTGTAAATATCAGATTCGGTAGGGGGTATTTGAGCATTGGAAAAAGAAGAATTGGACTGTGTAAAGGTGAATTTATAATAGGCTTAATTTGCTTCATAGGATAAAGTATGAAACACCTGATTGTACTGGACGATAATACAAAGGTTGGAGCAAGCCTTTTGGAAATAGCCCGTAATGTGGCGAAACTCCATAAATCAGTCGAAATAACTCAACAATCAGATGCGATTGAAGATGCCATCTTAGGCCAGATGATTGAGGAAGGTCGTCAATCGGGACTAGCCAATAAAGAAAAGGTTCTGGCTAAGCTTGGGTTAAAATGAAGATTGAGTTTTAGACTCAATTTGAAAAGCAATTGGATAAGGTTGCGGATGGACCCATGAAGGCGAAAGTCGCCCATGTCGTATCTCAGGTCATTCACGCAGATTCCTTATCCCAAATAAAAAATTTGAAAAAGCTTAAGGGCTTCAGAACCGCATACAGAATCAAGATTGGCGATTTTCGGATCGGCTTGGTTTTCGAAGACAACACCG
>ERZ795056.1935-NODE-1935-length-23670-cov-49.524709_pt1 | contig 23670 bp, 20 predicted proteins | sample MGYA00375140_ERZ795056 | MGnify/ENA primary metagenome ERZ795056 (study PRJEB30185, sample SAMN05720227) | activated sludge metagenome | isolation source: Anaerobic digester | place: USA | collected 2015-03-09 ... | reverse complement strand
CGAGCCCGGCGGGAAGACAGATCCAGCGCAGGCATGCGGGCGCGCGCATCCTGCTCGTGGAAGACGAACCCATCAACCGGGAGGTCGCCCTCTTCATGCTGGAGGACGTTCACATCGTGGTCGATCTTGCCGAAGATGGGCTGCAGGCCCTGCAGATGGCCCGCGAAACGCCCTACGCTTTGATCCTGATGGACATGCAGATGCCGAGAATGAATGGCATCGAATCGGCCCGGCGTATCCGCGCCGACTCCCTGAACCGCGATTCACCCATCATTGCCATGACCGCCAACGCCTTCGCGGAGGATCGCAAGGCGTGTCTGGAAGCAGGCATGAACGACTTCCTCAGCAAACCCGTCGAGCCGGAAAGGCTCCTGGAGACCATACTGAAATGGCTCTCCAGGATATGAGCGAGATCACGCCGGGGCGACCTCCAGCTTGTACATGGTGCAGGGGTGCCGCTGACCGCCTCCCGAGGTGAGTGGAGCGCACCCGGGTCTCATCCGACCCGCCGGTCCCGGCGGGTCGTCCTATTCCCCAAAGAGTCCTGGCAGCCCCGTTGCCAGCCAGGGCAGCCATGAGATCGCGAGGGCACCCAGGAAGATCGCCAGCAGGGCCGGCAGTACCGAGATGGCGATCTCCTTGACCGGTCGGGCAAACATCGCCGAGGCGAAGAAGATGTTCATGCCGGCGGGCGGGCACAGGAAGCCCATTTCCATCACCGCCAGGAAGATCACGCCAAAGTGTACCGGGTCGATGCCGTAGCTCAGGGCCACCGGCAGCAGCAGGGGCACCAGCACGACGATGGCGGCGTAGATCTCCATCAGCGCGCCAGCCAGGAACAGAAAGGCGTTGAGGGCCACCAGGAAGGCGAACTTGTTGGGCAGGGCGGCCTGCACCCACTCCACCGCGGCGTCGGGGATGCCGGCATCCACCAGATAGTTGGTGAGCCCCAGGGCCATGCCCAGGATCACCATCACGCCACCGATCACCTGGGTGCAGTCGGCCAGGCAGCGGCGCAGCAGGGGCCAGTCCAGCTCCCGGTGGGCCACTGCCTGGGTGAGGATGGCGTAGGCCGCGGTGAGGGCTGCGCTCTCGGTGGGGGTGGCCAGGCCGCTGATCAGGGAGCCGATGGCCAGCACCGGGGCGAGGATCTCCCAGCGGGCGGCCCAGGCGGCGGCCCGGGCCTGGCGCAGGTCGGCCCGGGGTAGATCCGGCGCACCGGCAGCGAGGCGGGCAGGGCGCAGATAGCCACCCACCACCAGCAGGAAGGCCACCATCACCAGCGCCGGCAGAATACCCGCCAGGAACATGCTGTGGATGGGCACCCGCGCAATGATGGCGTACATGATCAGGGGCACCGAAGGCGCCAGCAGCACGCCCAGGGCGCTGGCGCTGGTGACGAGGCTGATGCCCTTGCGCTCGGGAAAGCCGGCGTCCTTGAGCAACGGCAGCAGCAGGCCGCCGAGGGCCAGGATGGTGACCCCGCTGCCACCGGTGAAGGCGGTGAAGAAGGAGCACAGCAGTGCCGCTGCGATCACCGTGCCGGTCGGGCCGCCGCCGAAGCTGGCGGTGAACAGGGTGCCCAGGCGCCCGGCAGCGCCACTGCGGGCAAACACCAGCCCGGCCAGCGTAAACAGGGGCAGGGCGGGCAGGGAGGGGTTGACGGTGATCTGATAGTGGCTGAGGGGGACCGAGGCCAGGGGCTGGCCTTCCGCCCAGAACAGGGCCAGGGCCAGGCCGCCGAGGATGGCAAAAATGGGCGCCCCGGCCAGCAACGCGAACACGAGAAGCAGGGCAAAGGGGGCCAGGGGAAGGGTGCTGCCATCGAAATGCAGGGCGAAGGTGAAGCCCATGCCGGTCAGGGCCAGGCCCAACAGCAGGCCGGCCACGCGATGGGGCGCACAGCGGCTGCCCAGGCGCACACCGAGGATCACGAAGCCGGTAGGCATCAGGGCCTGCACGGCCCACAGGGGGATGCCGTAGGCGAGTTCGCGTCCGCCCTCCATCTCGCTGGCCACGAAGGTCCAACTGGCGGCGCCGAGCATGCCCGAGAGGATAGCCGCGCCAGCGTTGGCAAACACGCCTGCCGCCTGTTTCAGCCACGGGTTGCGTGCGTTGGCAAAGCCGCTGCCCAGGGTGCTCAGGTGGCCTCCCCGTTCCGCCAGCACCGCGCCGAACATGGCGACGGCCAGGCCCAGATGCTGGACCAGCATCGCCGCGTTGGCGATGCCCTTGCCGTGCAGGGGGCGCAGGGCAATCTCGATCAGCGGGATGAGCGTCATCAGGGCCAGCGCCGTGGAGGCGATGGCTTCGTCAATAGCCGGAAAGCGGCGCATGGCGGTGCTCAACGCTTGCCGGCCCGATAGGCCTTGAGCAGGGCAAAGACCTCGTCGAAGGTTTCGGCCGGCACCATGTGGCCGCGGATGCGGGGATAGAGCTTGTCGGCCAGGGCCTGCCATTCCTGCATCTGCTCGGGCGTCGGGGTGTGTACCTGCAGGCCACGCTTCTTCATGGCGGTGACGGCCTCATCCACTTCCTGGCGGGCGCGGGTGCGCATCTGCAGGCCGGCCTTGGCACCGGCTTCGCGCAGGGCGTTCTGGGTGGCGGGGGGCATCTCGTCCCAGCTCTTCTTCGTGACCACCAGGGCACCGACGATGGGCGCCCAGTTGATGTCGAGCATATGGGGGGCAGTGTTGTAAACCTGGGTGGCCAGGGCGAAGTAGGGGGTGGCCGGTACGGCATTGATCATGCCGGTCTGGATGGAGGGCAGGATGTCGCTGGTCTCCAGGGGCACCGGGGTGTAGCCCAGGCTCTTCATGATCTCCTGCTGCTCGGTTTCGCCGGCCCAGGTGAAGAACTTCATCTTCTTGAAATCGTCCGGGCGCACGGCGGTCTCCTTCGAGAAGAAGCGTACCCAGCCCGCATCGCCCCAGGCCAGCACCACGAAGCCCTTGTCGAGGAATTTCTTTTCCATGGCCGGGCGCATCTTCTCCCGCACGTAGTCCACCTCGTCCCAGCTGCGGAAGAGCAGGGGCATGGACTGGAGGGCAGAGATGGTCGGCTCGATTTCGCGCAGCCCGACCACCGACAGCAGGGCACCCTGTAGCTGGCCGATGCGCATGCGGCGCGCCATGTCGGTCTCGCCCCCCTGACTGCCGTCCGGATAGATGACGTACTTGGCCCCTTCGCCCTGGGTGGCGCGCCAGGCTTCGCCCACTTCCATGAGCTGGCGGTGGTAAAGGGAATTCTTGGGAGCCAGGGTGCCGATGCGCAACTGGGGCGCGGCAAAGGCGGGGATGGCAAGGAGCAGTCCGAGGGCGAGGGCGGCAAGGCGGCCGGGCTTTGGCATGGAGAGGGTCCGGAAAGGGGGGGAGTCAGAAAAGGTCGTCGGCGGTATTGAGCAGCCATTCGGCGCGTCGGCGCATCACGGCATTGGAAAGGGTCAGGGGGCCGCCCGGTGTGTCGCGCACGGCCAGGGCCTGCTGTAGCAGGGCCACAAAGGCAGCCTTGTCGCCTGCGGGCTGGGCAAGGCCCTCGGCCTTGGCCACGAAGGCCCCGGCGTTGTGCCCCGCCCCCAGGCGCAGGGCTTCATCGAAGTACACCTGGGCCTGCTGCCGGCTGCCACCCGGGCGGGCTGTCTCGAAACTGCCCATCAGGCTGGCCAGGGCGCCGTCGCCGTAAGCCGGATCGGAGGCCCAGGCGAGCTGGGCGAGGCGTATCGCCGTGGGCAGATCGGCGACGGTGTCGGGGTCGTCCTTGGAAAGCGAGATCAGCCCGCCCCAGGCAGCCGCAGCCCAGTAGGCAAGGGCCACCTGCCGGGGAGTCAGGGTTTGGGACGCGCCCTGGGTCTCCAGTTGCTGACGCAGGCCCGGGCGGCTTGCCTCCAGGGCGGCCAGGGCGTGGTCCCGGCCGCGTCGGTAGAGGGCTGCGGCCCGCGTGCGCAGGCGCGCCGCCGCCCGGGCGTCGGTGGCGTCCAGGCGGTCGGCCTCGAAGGCCACGAAGGCATAGGCGTACTGGGTGAAGCCGCCCGCTACGGCACTGGCCAGGGGCAGGTGGCCGGGCCGCTCCCGGAGCACAGACTCGGACAGTTTGAGGTAGAAGGGCGCGGCATCCCGTGCCAGATCGGGATCGTCCTCGGCGGACTGCCCCTGACTGGCCAGACTGTTGGCCAGCTCGTCCAGAACGAGCTGGCGGGGGGTGCATGCGCAAAGGCCCAGGGCCAGCACGGGTAGGAGCACGATGCGGGCAAGGACACGGGATGGTTGGAGACGGAGGGCAGGAAGAGCTTCGGGGGGTGCCATGGCAGAAGCAGGCCCCGCGGATGGGGCGTAGGGGGGACAGGATGGCGCGGAAGATAGCGGTTGAATGTTTCCGCGCGGTGACGGTGGCCCCGGTTTGGGGCTCAAGCTCGCGATGGCCGGGCCGTGAACCGTTATCGATACGCCAACTGACTGCTTAGGAATCCACCCCCTGCCATGAACTCACCAGAGAACCCTGTCGTATTCGGTACCGAAGACCTGCTGATCAGCCTGTGCAACTCGGTGAGCAAGGTTCTCACCGCTGCGTCCGGGAGCCAGATCCATTTTTCCGCCATGGTCCAGCGCATCACCAAGACCTGCCTCAAGCCGGATATTGGCTGCTTTGTGCTCTTTGACGGTGGTTTCTCGGGCCTCGTGATCATCAACTTCTCGTCTCTTGCCGCCATGGAACTCTACGAGCGCTACATGCTGAACATGGGCATGGCCAGGGAGGATCTGGCGAGCAGTCACACCACCGACGAGGTGGGTAACGTGATGGGTGAGCTGATGAATCAGATCGTCGGTGACTTTACCGGCAAGGTACGGCATGAGTTGCAGACCCACATCACCCAGAACCAGCCGAAGATGCTGGTGCTCAACAAGCAGGTCATGCTGAGTGTGGATACCCATCTGGATCAACCCGAGGCTCGCCGGGTGACCTTCTATACCGGTGGCGGCAACATCTTCTACCTGGAGCTGGCGGTGGATCGCACCGAGTTCATCAAGCTCTACGACTTCGATGCCCAGGAGGCCCAGGACCCCGACGCCCTCTTCGATCAGGCCGGGCGGGGGCAGGCCGAAGCCGCACCGCCCATGGCGTCGGCTACGGGGAACGATACCGACGACCTCCTCAATTCCCTGGGCATGTGATCGCCCTGCGCCCCGGTAGCGGGGCGTTCAGGGCTGGCGTGCCATGCGGCGCACGGCCGCGGCGGCATCCACCTCACCATCGCTGCTGAAGGCTTCCACGTTGTTCTCGATCCGCTCCGGGTCATAGAGATAATTCACCATGATGCCCAGGGACTGGTCGAAGCCCTTGGGCGAGGTGTCGGCCAGCCAGTTCAGCCTCTCCACCCGGGCGCCATTGCCCAGGTGGAAGCGGGCCACGGGGTCGACCGGCTTGCCGTCGCGGCGGGCGTTGAGCAGATAGTGGGCGGCCAGCCGCAGCAGCGGATCGCGCAGGGCCCGGGCAAGGGCCTTGTCGGCGGCCCAGCGACCATCGCCGGACAGGCGTGTCCATACACTCTCCACGTCGCCCTCAATGCCGGCGGCCACCAGCCGCTTGCGGTCGGCCTCGGTGAAGACACCGGCGGCGTCGGCCGGATTGCGCCGCACCCATGACATCAGGCCGGGAATCGGTGACAAGGTGGAGAAGGTCTTCAGTTTGGGGAAGTCCCGCTGGAGATCTTCCACCACCCGCTTGAGCAGGAAGTTGCCGAAGGACACCCCGCGCAGCCCGTCCTGGGTGGCGCTGATGGAATAGAAGATCGCCGTGGTGGCGCGGTTGGCATCTGCCAGCGGGGCGTTGATGTCGAGCAGCTTCTGTACATCGTCGGCCAGGGCATCCACCAGGGCCACCTGCACGAAGATCAGCGGCTCCAGCGGCATGCGGGGATGAAAGAAGGCGTAGCAGCGGCGATCCGAGTCGAGGCGGTTCTTCAGGTCGTCCCAGGAGCGGATCTCGTGCACGGCCTCGTACTGGACGAGTTTTTCCAGCAGGGCCGCGGGGGATTGCCAGGTGATGCGCTGAAGTTCCAGGAAGCCCACGTCGAACCAGGCCGTCAGGCGGTTCTCCAGTTCCCGGTCGAGGGGCTTGAGCAGGGGCTCGTCGGGCAGGTAGCGCAGCAGATCGGCGCGCAGATCCACCAGGAACTTGACCCCCTGGGGAATGGCATTGAACTGGGTCAGGATGCGCAGCCGGCGTGAGCGCATGGCGCCGCGCAGGCGGGCTTCCGCATCCCACTGGCCGGGGCTGCCCACGGCGGCCTGGTAGGCCTCGTGGGCCTTGGCCACCCGGGCCGGATCGGGTCCGAACTCCAGGGCGATCATCAGCAGGAAACGCCGCCGGCCATTGTCGTTGAGGCGCAGGTAGGCCTCGGCCAGGCGTGCGGCACGCTGACGGGTGGATACTTCGCCACCGCGGCTCTCGGCACATTCCTGGAGCTGTTGGCGAAGGCGCGCGATATCCCTTTCGGACGCTTCCCGGGGGCGCTGGCCGGCGCTGACCAGTGCACGTACTTTGGACAGGCTGCGGGCAAGGAGGTCGGTGGCAGACATGGGGTTGACTCCTGTACGGGGCTCAAGCCGTGATCATAAAGATGCCCGAACCGATTGCAGAGGCCCCCGGCGTGAAACTGTGCGGCTCGGCGTGATCCGCTCCGCGAACAGGGCAACATCCTGCCGCTTTGTGTTGGCGCCCATGGCGCGGGTCCGGGCCTGGAGAATCGATCATTCGCTGGGCAGAATGTTGTATCCACACAACATTGTGTCCCTTCTGGTGCTCAGAGGATGCCGTCCAATGGCTTTTTAAGCTGTTGATAAAAATGCAGTTTTTTTCTTTTCTGCGTTCCATGAAAAGGTTGCGTTGTCACAACGGTGCAACGAACCTGCAACCTGCTCTCTGTAGGTTTCGGCCTGCCTGAATCGACTGCAACGTATTGCACCGTATGGATTCCCAATGCGGGCAGCGGTTCAAACAGGTGAAATTGGTCGGCCCCGCAGCAGCGGCGTGCGCCAGTCCTCAATCACAAGGAGTAACACATGCAAAAGAAACTGATCGCTCTGGCTGTTGCCGGCCTTGCTTCCACTGGCGCCCTTGCCCAGGCCAATGTGACCGTCTACGGCGTTGCCGACGCTTCCTTCGACGTGGTGCGCATCAGTGGTGATGCCAACAATGAGCTGGGCAACACCACCCGTGTTTCCACCAACTCCTCCCTGCTGGGCTTCAAGGGCGCCGAGAGCCTGGGCAACGGCCTGACCGCCGTGTTCCAGTACGAAAGCTCCGTGGGCTTTGACAACGCTGGCGCCCTCGGTGCCACCCGTGACAGCTACGTCGGCCTGGCCGGCGGTTTCGGTACCGTTGTGCTGGGTAACCTGACCGGCCCGACCCGCGCTCTGGGCGGTGCCGTCGATGTGAATGCCGGCGCCACCGGTATCGGTGCCAACACCGCCCTGATCGGCAAGCTTGGCAACAACCTGCTCGGCACCACCGATACCAGCGGCAACTACGCGGGTGGCAGCACCTGTGCCCGCAACTCCACCTGCGCGTCGATCTTCGACACCCGCTGGAAGAACGCCATTGCCTACGTGTCCCCGAGCTTCGGCGGCCTGAACGCCACCGTCGCCTACGTGGCCAACGAGAACAAGGCGCTGAATGGCCTGGCCGCTGCCAACACCACCGGCTACGACGTGGGTGTGAAGTACGCCAACGGCCCGGCCATGGCCGCCGTGACCTACAACGCCGTGTCCACCGGCAACGCCGCCGACCTGAAGATCAGCGATCTGCGCGTTGGTGGTAGCTACAACTTCGGTATGGCCTCCGTGCGTGCCCTGTTCGATCTGGCCCGTGCCGACAACTTCGGCGGCAACAAGGTGACCCAGGCCGTCTATGGCTTTGGCGCCACCTTCAACGTGACCCCGGCTTCCAAGCTGCTGGGTCAGGTGTATGTTGCCCGTGACCTGAAGGTCAACGGCTCCAGCTCCGACGACACCGGCGCCAAGCTGTTCGAGATCGGCGTCGAGCACAGCCTGTCCAAGCGCACCATGCTGAAGGCCACCTACGCCATGATCAACAACGACAAGGCTGCAACCTACGACTTCGGCATCAACGCTGCCGGCATCCGCACCGGCGCCCTGCCGGGTGGTGCCAACGCCGTCGGCGGTACCGTTTCCGGCCTGTCCTTCGGTCTGCGTCACACCTTCTGATCCGGTTCCCTCCGGGTTTGAAATGGCGGGCACCTTCGGGTGCCCGTTTTCTTTGGGTGCTCCCAGGGCCGTCCGTACGTCAATGCTGGCGGATGGCGCGAAATGCGATCGGGTGAGGGTGGTCGGGCGTGGGCAGGCGTCGGGCTTGCGAAACGACAGTGCAACAGAAAGTTCACACGCTGCATTCCATTGTTCGATAATAATGGAATCATGAAAACATTAAACGCTGCCGAGTTGCTTGCCGCGCTTGGTCATGAGTCCCGCTTGAGCGTCTTCCGTCTGCTGGTGGAGGCCGGTCCCGACGGGGTTGTCGCCAGTATGATCGGGGAGAAGCTTGGCTTGCCCGCGCCGACCCTGTCGTTCCACCTCGCGCATCTGAGCCGGGTCGGATTGATTCGCGGGCAGAAAGAGAGCCGCTTCATCCGCTATTGCGCCGAGTACGCAACCATGGACGAGCTCATTGCTTTCCTCACCAGCAACTGCTGTCAAGGCAAAGCCTGCTTGCCAAAGACCGCAGCCTGCGACACCACCGCGAAGCGCCGCACGCTCGCGGAAGACACTTCTTCCACAAAGGAGCCATCGTGACTGATCGAACCCTGAACGTCCTCTTTCTTTGCACCGGCAACTCGGCTCGCAGCATTCTCGCGGAATCCATCCTAAATGCCGTGAGTAAGGGGCGTTTTACGGCGCATAGTGCGGGAAGTCATCCCGCTGGCAAGGTCAATCCATTCGTCCGGGAGTGGATCGAAAAGCAAGGCCTGCCAGCCGACGGGCTGCGCAGCAAGAGCTGGGACGAGTTTGCGGCACCGGGCGCTCCCAAGCTCGATTTCGTGATTACTGTCTGCGACAACGCTGCCGGTGAAGTGTGCCCGGTGTGGCCGGGGCAACCCATGACAGCCCACTGGGGCATTGAGGATCCGGTCGCCGTCGAGGGAGGCGAAGAAGCCGTGCGACACGCGGTGTCGATGGCCGCACTGATGTTGAATCGGCGTATCGCGCTGTTTACGAGTCTGCCGCTCGACAAGCTCGATGCCCTGTCCCTGCAGCATGAACTGAGTGCCATCGGAAAACTTGGCAACAAGGGTGAATGACCCTCCATCGCGAGAAAAGAACCATGTCCCGACTTAAGACTGTCCTGGTGCTATGCACCGGTAACTCCTGCCGTTCCCAGATGGGTGAGGCCATCCTCAATCACGATCTCGCCGGTCTCGTTCGGGCGATATCCGCCGGCACCGAGCCCCAGCCCAAGGTCGCCGACGGCGCCATCGAGGTGCTTCAGCTGGCGGGTCTGCCCACCGATGGCCTGCACCCAAAGACGGTCGAAACCGTCATGGACCAGGAGATCGATCTGGTGGTCAGCGTCTGCGACAACGCGCGGGAAACCTGTCCCATCTTTCCGCGCCCGGTGCCGCGTATCCACGTGGGCTTCCACGACCCCCACGGTGAGCCGCTCGAGAGCTTCATTGCGGTCCGGGACGACATCCGCGCCCGCCTGGTGCCGGCTGTTCGCAACGCGCTTGGCTTGTGAGGCAATTCCATGTCTTCCCAATGTGAAACAACCGCCAAGCGGGCTGCTGGCGCACCAATGAGTGTCTTCGAGCGCTACCTGACGGTATGGGTCTTCCTGTGTATCGTGGTGGGCATCGGCCTGGGCCAGTTCGCGCCCGGCGTGTTCCAGAGCATCGGCCGACTTGAGGTGGCTCAGGTCAATCTTCCGGTGGGGCTGCTAATCTGGGTGATGATCATCCCGATGCTGGTCAAGGTGGATTTCGGCGCGCTGCACACAATCAAGCAGCACGTCCGCGGTATCGGCGTGACCCTTTTTGTAAACTGGCTGGTGAAGCCCTTCTCGATGGCCTTCCTGGGCTGGCTTTTCATCCGCCACCTGTTTGCTCCCATGCTGCCGGCCGATCAACTGGACAGCTACGTGGCCGGGCTCATTCTGCTCGCGGCGGCACCGTGTACCGCAATGGTTTTCGTCTGGAGTAAGCTGACCGATGGCGACCCCTTGTTTACCCTGTCCCAGGTGGCCTTGAACGACACGATCATGGTCTTCGCCTTTGCTCCCCTGGTGGGCTTGCTCTTGGGTATATCCGCCATCACCGTGCCCTGGGATACCCTGCTCACATCGGTGGTGCTCTACATCGTGATTCCCGTGGCCCTTGCACAGGCATGGCGCAAGGTCTTGCTCGCCAGGGGGCAGGCGGTTTTTGATGCGACCATGGAGCGGATTGGTCCCTGGTCGATCTCGGCCCTGTTGGCCACGCTGGTGCTGCTCTTCGCATTCCAGGGCAAGGCCATCCTGGAGCAACCCTTGGTTATCGCACTCCTGGCGGTCCCCATCCTGATCCAGGTTTTCTTCAACTCGGCCCTCGCGTACTGGCTCAATCGTGCCGTGGGAGAGACGCACCGCGTGGCCTGTCCGTCCGCCCTGATTGGCGCGTCCAACTTCTTTGAGCTTGCCGTGGCGGCGGCAATCAGTCTTTTCGGTTTTGAATCAGGCGCAGCGCTGGCCACCGTGGTGGGTGTTCTCATAGAGGTGCCGGTGATGCTGCTGGTGGTGAAGGTCGTCAATGCGTCCAAGGGCTGGTACGAAGCCCGCTGAAACTTTTTGAAGGAACCATCATGAAGAAGCTCGAGGTGTTCGATCCGGCCATGTGCTGTTCTACCGGCGTGTGCGGTGTGGACGTGGACCCCGTACTGGCCCAGTTTGCTGCCGATCTGAAGTGGGTGGAGGCGCATGGCGTGAGCGTGAGCCGCTACAACCTCGGCCAGGAGCCCCAAGCCTTTGCCGCGAACCCGTCCGTGGTCAAGGAAATGGAAGCCGGCATTGACCGGCTGCCCGTGGTCGTGGTGGACGGCCACATCGTGTCCACCGGCATGTATCCAACGCGCGAGCAACTGGTGCAGAAGCTGGGCATCGCACTCACGACCGAGGAGAAGCCGCGGGTCAGGATCAGCGCGGCGGGCGGCTGTTGCGACCCGAAGTCCGGTTGTTGCTGACTCGGGGAGACAGATCATGGCCCTGCCTCAGATAGAGACGCGATATCTGTTCTTTACCGGGAAGGGGGGTGTCGGCAAGACATCCCTGTCCTGTGCGACCGGTCTGGCGCTGGCAGAAGCTGGCAAACGGGTTCTGATCGTGAGCACCGACCCGGCCTCCAATCTGGATGAGGTGTTGGGTGTGCCCCTGGGGCGGGCACCGACCGCCGTACCCGACGCGCCCGGCTTGTGTGCGCTCAATATCGATCCCGAGGCGGCGGCCCATGCCTACCGTGAGCGGATGGTCGCACCGTATCGCGGCATTCTGCCCGCAGCCGCCATCCAAAGCATGGAAGAGCAATTCTCAGGCGCGTGTACGGTGGAGATTGCCGCGTTTGACGAGTTCTCCAAGCTGCTGGGCGACCCGACAGCGACGGCGGATTTCGATCACGTCATCTTCGACACGGCGCCTACCGGCCACACGCTGCGCCTGCTCACGCTGCCGTCTGCGTGGGGGGAGTTCATTTCCTCATCCACCGGCGGCGCATCCTGCCTTGGTCCCTTGGCGGGCCTCGAGAAGCAGAAGTCGCTGTACGCCGCAACAGTGGCGCGCCTGTCGAGCCCGGCGGAAACGACGGTGATCCTGGTCAGCCGGCCGGAGGCCGCCTCCCTGCGGGAAGCCGAACGCACGCGGGGCGAGCTGGCGGAGCTGGGCATCCACAATCAGATACTGGCCGTCAACGGGCTCTTTGCCGTGGCGCAGAGCGAGGATGCGATCGCCACTGCCATGTCGCGTCGTGCCGCCGAGGCCCTGGCGCAGATGCCGGTCGCGCTCGCCGGGCTGTCCCGCTGCACGATTCCCTTCCTGCCGAAGGGCACGGTGGGCCTGGATGCACTGCGTCTGATGGCGCATCCCGAGACTGCAGCGCCCCCTCCGTCGGAAGGCATGCCGTCCATACCCTTGCCGCCAGGGTTGGCCGGGTTGGTGGATGAGATGGCCTGCACCGGCCACGGTGTCGTGATGACCATGGGGAAAGGCGGTGTCGGCAAGACCGTGGTCGCCGCGGCGATTGCCGTGGCCCTCGCCGAGCGTGGTGGCAAGGTTGTGCTATCCACTACCGATCCGGCTGCCCATGTGGCCGCGACGCTGGATGGTGCCATCCCGGGCCTTTCCGTTACCCGCATCGATCCCCGCCGGGAGGTGGCGGACTACACGGCGGAAGTCCTCGCCAAGGCAGGCAAGAGCCTTGATTCGGGCGCTCTGGCAATGCTGGAGGAAGACCTGCGGTCCCCCTGCACCGAGGAGATAGCGGTGTTTCGTGCGTTTGCCCGCACAGTGGATGAAGGCAAGGATGGCTTCGTTGTTCTGGATACCGCGCCAACGGGTCATACCATCCTGCTGCTCGATGCGGCCGAGGCCTACCACCGGGAAGTCATGCGTACCCAGGGTGACATGCCGGAGTCGGTTCGTCAGTTACTGCCACGGTTGCGCGATCCCGCATATACCCATGTCCTGATTGTGACGCTGCCCGAAGCCACGCCCGTGCATGAGGCGGAGCGTCTGCAGGGTGATCTGGCCCGGGCGGGTATCAAACCCTACGCCTGGGTCATCAACCAAGCCCTGCTCGCAAGTGGTACGACCGACCCCCTGCTGAGTCAGCGTGGGCGCTATGAGGTGCCGTTCATACGGCGGGTGGACGACGAGCTGGCAGGCCGCTGTGCACTGATTCCGTGGCTGGCCGAGGCGCCGGTGGGCAAGGCGGGATTGGCGCAGTTGATTCGCTGAGTGTCTTCCCCGAAGCTCAAGACCGCAGTTTGACCTGTCGCCCGACGGTCGCTGCGGTCTCCTCTGGCCGGGTCTGGATTCCCGATCATGGGGGCGGTCGTTGGCGGTGAGGGGCTGCCGTTGAACGGCGCGTTCCCTCACTTTGTTGCCGCGATAGGAGGGTGGTCAATTAGCTTCATGGCATGCTCCTCCAGGGGTAAGATCCGCGCGTCAGCGAGTTTCGGCACAAACCATGGAGGACAGCATGAGCACGGAAACCGTATATCGCTTTTTTGTACGAGAGAAGGCTGAGGACGCACAACAAGCATCCTTGCGCCGTGTGTTTCTGACCCGGGGCTACCTGAGCGAGGCGCAGGCCGCCGAGCGATACGAGGTCGTCGAGCGGGTCGAGCACACCGCCCGCAGCCGGGTGCTGGACGCCGCCGACGTGATTGCCTGGACGCGCTGATCCGGTTTCGCAGGAGCCAGCCTTTCATTTCCGCCAGGGCGCCAGCCCTGTGCGCCGAGTGGCCCCGATCGGGGCCACTGTCGTTTTTCAGTCAAGCACGCGCGCATCCCTTTTCCACGGCCGGCCCATGTTCAATCGCAGGCTTGACCCGAAAGGCGCGATGAACCAAAAAAAGCCCCCCACGCAAGGTGGAGGGCTGAAGGGATGGCTGAGGATGAAACGTGGGACTGACTGAAACTCAGACGGCGATTTCGCCGCCGTTGCTGCGGGTGATGACCACAGTGGCCGAGCGCGGGCGCTTGGTGGAGGTGGCGTCTGTCTGGCTGGCGGGCCAGGCGCTGGTGGGGGAAGTCAGGCTGCCTTCTTCACCCGGGTGCTGGACGTTGATGAACAGCGTCTTGCGGTCGGGCGTCATGGCGACACCGGTGATTTCGCATTCCTTCGGGCCAACCAGGAAGCGGCGCACGGTGGCCTCGGTGGCGTTGGCACCCTTGATGGTCGGCGTGCCACCGGCGGCGGTGACCGCGGAGCCATCGCCCACCTTGCCAGGGATGGCCGCCAGCAGCATGCAGTTGGTCACGTCGGTGTAGGCGCCATCGTCGGTTTCGATCCACAGCAGACCGTTCTGATCGAACCACAGGCCGTCCGGGCTGGAGAAGTCGTTCACCGCGGTGAGGCCGGAGAGGTTCACGTTGGCTGCAGCAGTTGCTTCGGCGCCGAACAGGTAGATATCCCAGGCGAAGGTGGTGGCAGCGGGGTCGCCACCGGCTTCACGCCAGCGGATGATGTGGCCGTTGGGGTTGCCCTTCTGGGAGGTGGTGCCGTTCTTGATGTCCTCGTAGTAGCGCGGATTGGCGGTGTCCGGCTTGAGCTGGCTGCCGGTGGGGGTGGCGGTGGGGGAGACCCGATTGCTATTGTTGGTGAGGGTCATGTAGACCTCACCATTCATCGGATTCACTGCACCCCATTCCGGGCGGTCCATCTTGGTGGCGCCGATCACATCACCGGCAAGGCGGGCGTGGACGAGCACGTCGGCCTGGTCGGCGAAGGGATAGGTGGTGTTGCTGGCGGTCAGGCCGTTCTTGCCATGGGTGAGTTCAACCCAGGTGCCGGAGCCGTCACTGTTGAACTTGGCCACGTAGAGCGTGCCCTCGCTCATGTACTTGGCGCCGGCGGTGTGGCCCTTGCCCACGTCGGCCGCGTCCCACAGGGCCTTGGACACGAACTTGTAGATGTACTCGTTACGGGAGTCATCACCCATGTAGAACACCACGGGCTTGCCCGCCACGGCCTTGCAGGGCCAGCAGCCTTCGTGGGCAAAGCGGCCCAGGGCGGTGTACTTGACGGGGGTCGAGCTCGGGGTGAAGGGGTCGATTTCGACGATCCAGCCAAAGGTGTTGAAGGTGTTGCGATAGTCCTCGGCGGCGCTGGCGCCGGTGACGGAGGCGCTCCAGCGCACGAAGAGGTCATCGCTGCCGGCCGTATCCCAGAGGTAGGGGCTCTTGCGACCATCCGTCATGCCGTAGCGATTCAGGCCGGTGATCTCCTTGGCGCTGCGCTTGGCGTTGTCGCCGGTGGCGCGGCCGATCACGTTGGTGAAGTTCTCTTCGCAGGTCAGGTAGGTGCCCCAGGGGGTGTAGCCATTGCCGCAGTTGTTGTTGGTGCCGCGGGTGGTGGTGCCGTCCGGCGAGTACTTGGTCTGCAGCAGGGCATTGCCACGGGCCGGGCCGCTGAAGGCCATCGGCGTGGCGGAGGTGACGCGGCGGTTGAAGGCCGAACCACGCACGAGGGTCATGGCGTTGCCGGAGCTATTGCGCTTGATCTCACTGATGCTGACGCCGTGGGCGTAGATTTCCTTCTCCACCTCGGAGGCCACGCGGGCGCTGCCGGCGGTGCGGCCGTTGGGGTGCAGGGCATTGGGGCCGACCACGTACTCGTGATTCACGCACAGCAGCCCGCGATCAGCGCGGGATGCACTGTAGGCGCCGGCATCGGAGAGACCGAAGTAATGCATGCCGTCGTGGCCATCACCGACGCGACGATTGTAGGACTCGGCGCTTTCGCTGCCATTGTTGGCCCAGGCTGCGTCGGTGAGGGAGAGGGGGTCGCCGAGGGCATGAAGAATGCTCACCTCGTAGCCGGCGGGCACGGTGACCACGTCGTTCTTGTTCTTGGCGACGGCGTCGAAACTGAGCGCCAGGGCGTCATCCTTGTCACTACCGCTGCCGCCGCAAGCGCTCAGGCCGAGGCTGCTGAAAAGGGCTGTGGTGGACGCGGCGATGCCCCCTTTGAGGACACCGCGGCGGCTGAGGCGGGCGTCAATGATGTCCTGAATATGGGTATTGGCCGACGGGTTGGTGCTTTCACCATCGTTGAGTGGGGAAATGGCGGGGGTCTGGCCGGGACGCAATGACATGAAGGTCTCCTGATTGAAGGGCTGGCGAGACCGTAATGGTGTGCAAGGCATGTGAAGGGATGATGACAGTGCGTCGTCCGCGCCACAGATATCCGGGCGCCGTGCCGCAAGGGCAGCGAGAAAATGGATGCTGCAGTGCACAGATTCTTGGCGTTCGAAGATGACTTGTCACAGTATCGTCACATTGAAAGGCTAGTCTCCGGTGCTGTGATGAAAGCGGCAAATCGCCCAGCGACGGCGCTGTAATCCGCTTTTGTCCTTACCCCAAGTTCCAGGAGAATTTCATGCTGAAAGCCGTTTCCCGCTCCCTTATTGCTACCGCCGGTGTCGTTATGGCGACGTCCGCCCTGGCTTCCGACATCACCGGTGCGGGTGCTTCCTTTCCTGCTCCGATCTATTCCAAGTGGGCTGATGCCTACCACAAGGCCACGGGCAGCAAGGTGAATTACCAGTCCATCGGTTCGAGCGGCGGCATCAAGCAGATCAACGCCAAGACGGTGGATTTCGGCGCCTCCGACATGCCCCTGACCCCCGAGCAGCTTGAGAAGGACGGTCTGCAGCAGTTCCCGACCGTGATCGGCGGCGTGGTGCCCGTTGTGAACGTTCCTGGTGTGAAGCCGGGCGAGCTGAAGCTCACGGGTGAGGCTCTTGCCAATATCTATCTGGGCAAGATCAACAAGTGGAACGATCCCGCCCTGGTTGCCCTCAACCCCGGCCTGAACCTGCCTGCTTCCGACATTGGCGTGGTGCGTCGCGCGGATGGCTCCGGTACCACCTTCATCTTCACCAACTACCTCTCCAAGGTCAGCGCCGAGTGGAAGGAGAAGGTCAAGGAAGGTTCCGCTGTGCAGTGGCCCCTGGGTCTGGGTGGCAAGGGCAACGAAGGCGTGTCCGCCTTCGTCCAGAAGCTGCCGGGCGCCATCGGCTACGTGGAGTACGCCTACGCCAAGCAGAACAAGCTGACCTTCGCGTCGATGAAGAACAAGGACGGCAACTTCGTGCTGCCCGATGACGAGAATTTCAAGGCTGCTGCCGCTGGCGCTGACTGGAGCAAGAGCGCCTTCTACGAAATCCTGACCGACAAGCCGGGCAAGAGCAGCTGGCCCATCACCGGTGCCACCTTCGTGCTGATGCACAAGGTGCAGGACAAGCCGGCCCAGGCTGTCGAGGCGCTGCAGTTCTTCGACTGGGCTTACAAGAATGGCTCCAAGCTCGCTTCTGATCTGGACTATGTTCCGATGCCCGATGTCACCGTCAAGCTGATCCGTGCCTCCTGGGCTGGCATCAAGGATGCGTCCGGCAAGGCGGTCTACACCGCCAAGTAATTCTCGCGACGCGTCGCGTCAGGAAGCTGGGGCCGACAGAGGTGACTCGTCGGCCTCACCCATGAACAAACGGATCGAATTTCATGAACACTGAGGCCATTGACATGAACAGTCGGCAGGCTGATACCGCGCCGCCGATACGCAAGCCGGTGAGTCAGGTGGGGGCGAAGGTCTTCGGCGGCATCTCCATGCTGTTTGCCGTGCTCGCACTGATGCTGCTCGCGGGCATCATCTTGGCGCTGACGGTGGAGTCCTGGCCCAGCATCAAGGCCTTTGGGCCGGGCTTCATATTTTCGTCGGAATGGAATCCGCCTGCTGAACGATTCGGTGCGCTGATCCCGATCTACGGCACCATCGTGTCGTCCATCATCGCCCTGGTGATTGCGGTTCCGGTCAGCTTCGGGATTGCCCTGTTCCTTACCGAGCTTTCCCCCTTGTGGTTGCGCCGTCCGCTCGGCACGGCCGTGGAGTTGCTCGCTGCCGTGCCTTCGATCGTGTTCGGCATGTGGGGTCTGCTGGTGTTTGCGCCGATTTTCGGTGAGTACATCCAGCCCGCACTGGCGGCGACCCTCGGTCAGCTTCCCTTCATCGGCGTGCTCTTCTCTGGCCCCACGATGGGCATTGGCCTGCTGTGTGCCGGGATCATCCTCGCCGTGATGATCATCCCTTACATTGCGTCGGTGATGCGCGATGTGTTTGAAGTCACTCCGGCCATGCTCAAGGAGTCCGGCTACGGTCTGGGCTGCACGACCTGGGAAGTGATGTGGCGCATCGTCCTGCCCTACACCAAGAATGGTGTGGTGGGCGGCATCATGCTGGGTCTTGGCCGTGCGCTGGGTGAAACCATGGCTGTCACGTTCGTCATCGGCAACACCAACTTTCTTTCGACGGCCTCGCTGTTTGCTCCTGGCAACAGCATCACCTCGGCACTCGCCAACGAATTCGCCGAAGCTGAGCGCGGGCTGCACACCTCAGCGCTGATGGAGCTCGGCCTGATCCTCTTCGTCATCACCCTGATTGTGCTGATCCTGTCGAAGCTGCTGCTGCTCCGCCTGTCCGCCAACGAAGGACGCTAATTCCATGGAACTCCTTGCCCGTCGAAAACTAACCAATCAGGTCGCCCTGACCCTGTCCCTGGCGGCCATGGCCTTCGGACTCTTCTGGCTTGCCTGGATCCTGGTGACTGTGCTCCAGTTGGGGATTGATGGCCTGTCCCTGTCGCTCTTTACGGAAATGACCCCGCCGCCCGGGGCTGAAAATGGTGGCCTGCTCAATGCCATCGTCGGCAGCCTGATCCTGGTGGGTCTCGGTACGGCGGTGGGTACGCCCATCGGCATCATGGCCGGCATCTACCTGGCCGAGTACGGTCGCTACACCTGGTTGGGTCGGGTGACCCGTTTCGTCAATGACCTTCTGTTGTCGGCTCCCTCCATCGTCATCGGCTTGTTTGTCTATGCGGTCGTGGTCGCGACCACGGGCAAGTTCTCGGGGTGGTCGGGCGTCATTGCCCTGGCCCTGCTGGTGCTGCCCATCGTGATCCGGACCACCGAGAACATGCTGATGCTGGTTCCCGGGCCCCTGCGGGAGGCGGCCTTTGCCCTGGGCGCGCCCAAGCACATCGTGATTTACAAGGTCACGCTGCGTGCGGCCCGAAGCGGTGTCGTGACCGGCGTACTCCTGGCCGTCGCACGGATCGCCGGTGAAACCGCGCCGCTGCTCTTCACCGCGCTGTCCAACCAGTTCTGGAGCGTTGATCTCAACGAGCCGATGGCCAATCTTCCGGTCACGATCTTCAAGTTCGCGATGAGCCCCTTCGAGGACTGGCAGCGTCTGGCCTGGGCTGGTGTTCTGCTGATCACTCTGGGTGTCCTCGGACTCAACGTCATTGCCCGCGTGCTTTTCCGCGCTGAAAAACTCCATTAAAAGAGCATCCTCATGCAAACAGCCACTCAAACCCATCAAGGTGTCATCACGGGTCCGGCGCAACTCGCCTTCCGGAATTTCAACTTTTACTATGGCGAGTTCCTGGCGCTGAAGAACATCAACTTCGAGATGGAGAAGCAGAAGGTGACGGCCTTCATCGGGCCGTCCGGCTGCGGGAAGTCCACGCTGCTGCGTACCATCAACCGGATGTACGATCTTTATCCGAATCAGCGCGCCGAGGGTGAGATCCTCCTGAACAATCAGAATCTGCTTGATCCCAAGGTGGATGTGACAAGCCTTCGGGCGCGGGTCGGTATGGTGTTTCAGAAGCCCACGCCGTTTCCGATGTCCATTTTTGACAACATCGCCTTCGGTGTCGGACTCCACGAGAAGTTGAGTCGCGCCGACATGGAAGAGCGGGTTCACTGGGCCCTGGTGAAGGCCGCCCTTTGGCCGGAGGTCAAGGACAAGCTCAACCAGAGCGGGATGAGTCTCTCGGGTGGTCAGCAGCAGCGTCTGTGCATTGCCCGCGGCATTGCGGTCAAGCCGGAAGTGGTCCTGCTGGACGAGCCGACGTCTGCGCTTGATCCGATCTCCACGTCGCGTATCGAGGAGCTGGTGATCGAACTGAAGAACGATTTCACCATCGTGATCGTGACGCACAACATGCAACAGGCCGCCCGGATCTCGGATTACACCGCCTACATGTACCTTGGCGAGTTGATCGAGTATGGCGTGACTGACGAGCTGTTCCTGCGTCCCAAGAAGAAAGAAACCGAAGACTACATCACCGGCCGTTTCGGCTGACACCCGCCACCCGGAAGCCGCAGGGCTTCCGGAGCGGGCGGCGGATGCCTCGGGGGCATCGATCCGTTATTCGGGTCGATGCCCTTTTTCCATTTAGTGCGTGGGCGTGGGGCAGGACGCTGACGGGGGATAGGGGGGCCAAAAACGCAGACGGCGCCCGAAGGCGCCGTCTGTTGTTGCTACCGGATCGTGCCGATTACTTCTTCGGGGTGATCTTGGTGAAGGCCTGGAAGGCGTCAGCCGAAGCCTTGGTCATCTGCTCGTAGGCGGCACGGGCGGTGTCCATGGCAGCCTGGATGGAACCCAGCGCATTGTGGTCGCCAATGGGCAGGCCCTTGAACAGTTTCTGGAAGGAGTCGACCACGTCCTGGCCGCCGCCGGTGAGTTGCTCCGTGACCATCTTGCCGACTTCGGCCTGGGTCTTGGAGGTGATCTCGGCGATTTCGCGGGCACAGGACAGCATCTTCTCGGTGGTGGCCTGGGCGTAAGCGGTGCGCAGGCTCAGGGCCTCGGCAGGATCCTTGACGCCGGAGAGCGCCTTGGCATTGGCCACGCCTTCTTCAAACAGGGACTTGGCGGTGCCCACCTGCAGTTCCATGATGCGCTGGGAGTTTTCGATTGAGAGTTGAGCGAGGCGCATGGCGGCCTCGAGGTTCTTTTTCTGGATCTCGTTGAATTGCTGTTCTTGCTTGGTCGCCATAGTTTTCTCCACACATTGTTGTTGAACAGTTAGAGACGCAGATCAATTCCCTCCCGCAGCCTCTTGCCAAAAACAATATCACACGCTCATGCACCGACAATGGGCGTTGCACAAAAAAATGGTGCTTTTAATAGATTATGTTGCACTGCAGCAACAGATGTTGTTCCGATACCCGTCATTGGGGGTTCGAGATCCCCGCCTTGGCCTCTTCTGCCGAGTCGAAAATCTCCGGGGCGAGTTGTCGGGCAGTCAGGGCGTCGCCGAGTTTTGCCCGCAGGAAGGTGTTGGTGGCGTAGCGGGTAACCTGGGTATAGCGGCGTGCCATCAGCCCCTCGATCATGTTGGCATAGGGTTCGATCAGGTCATCCTGGATGTCGAAGCCATGGTAGTTCACCACCGCGGGCACCTTGTGGCCGAGGGGAGCGAGGATGTCTTCGATGAGCGCGCGGATGTCTTCGATCTCGCTCGCCTTGCGAAGGCGCAGGTTTTCGAAGTCGATGAAGAAGATGTTTTGCACTGCATCGAAATGGAAGCGCGAGGCGAGGGGCGTCGTCACGATGGTGCCGCGCAGGCCCATGGGTTCATCCCGGAAGATGCGCGCATCCATTTGGCGCGGCGTGCCGCGAATGAGGGGGGCGAAGCGCATGTGGGCAAGGATGTCCCGTTCGATGTCCACCCCCGGCGCCACCTCGATCAGCTCGACACCGTCGGGGGTCAGCTCGAACACACAGCGCTCGGTGACATACAGCACGGGCTGACGGCGGCGTAGCGCCTCCGGGCCACTGAAGGTGCGGTGCTCGACCTCCTGGACGAATTTCACCGCCTTGCCCTCCACGAGGATCTTCAGCTTGCCGTCGTCCAGGGCCACCTCCAGCCCGCCGGCGGTGAAGGTGCCGACGAAGACGACCTTCTTGGCGTTCTGGCTGATGTTGATGAAGCCGCCGGCGCCCGTGAGCTTGGGGCCAAACTTGGAGACGTTGAGGTTGCCCTGCATATCCGCCTGGGCGAGCCCCAGGAAGGCGATGTCGAGCCCGCCGCCGTCGTAGAAGTCGAACTGGCTGGGCTGGTCCACAATCGCGGCGGTGTTGATGGCGGCACCGAAGTTCAGCCCGCCCTGGGGAATGCCACCGATCACGCCGGGCTCGGCAGTGAGGGTCATCAGGTCGATGACGCGCTCCTCGGCGGCCACTGCGGCGATTCCTTCGGGCATGCCGATGCCCAGATTCACCACCGCGTTGGGGGTGAGCTCCATGGCCGCGCGGCGGGCGATGATCTTGCGCTCGCTCATCTCCATGGGTTCGAGGGAGCTCACCGGCACGCGGATCTCCCCGGAGAAGGCCGGGTTGTACTGTTCCATGAAGGTCTGCATGTGCCATTCGGGCTTCTCGGCGACCACGATGCAGTCCACCAGGATGCCGGGAATCTTCACCTGGCGTGGATTGAGGGAGCCGGCTTCGGCGATGCGCTCGACCTGGGCGATGACAATGCCGCCGCTGTTGCGGGCGGCCATCGCGATGGCCTGGCCTTCGAGGGTCAGGGCTTCCTTCTCCATGGTGATGTTGCCATCCGGGTCCGCCGTGGTGCCGCGGATGATGCCCACGCTGATCGGGAAGGCCTTGTAGAAGAGGTATTCCTCACCGTCGATCTCCATGACCCTCACCAGGTCTTCGGTGGTCCGCCCGTTTACCTTGCCGCCGCCGAAGCGAGGATCGACAAAGGTGCCCAGGCCTACCGGGGTCAGGGTGCCGGGTTTGCCCGCGGCGATGTCCCGGTACAGGTGGGTGATCACCCCCTGGGGCAGGTTGTAGCCCTCGATACGGTTCGACACCGCGAGCTCCTGCAGGCGCGGCACCAGCCCCCAGTGGCCGCCGATCACGCGCTTGACCAGACCTTCGTGGCCCAGGTGGTTGAGCCCCCTATCCTTGCCGTCGCCCTGACCCGCACCGTAGACGAGGGTCAGCCCCGCGGGTTGGCCCTTCCCGCTCGGGTCCTGCTCCCGGGTGTCGAGGAAGCGCTGCTCGAGGGCGATGGCGATGTTCTCGGGGAAGCCGATGCCGACGAAGCCGGTGGTCGCCACGGTGTCGCCCGCGCGGATCAACCGCACGGCGTCGGCTGCACTGACGATCTTTCCGGTATTGCGGCCCTGGGGGCGCACGAACTTCGGGGTGCTGTGGGTCATGATGTGTCTCCTCTTGCGACGTGCGCGAGCTTCGAACGATACCGAAAACCCCGGGGGGCGTCATGACATTGGCCGGTGAGTGGGGGTTTCCCCCGTTGATTTACGTAAGTGAAAAAAATATCGAGAATTTAAAATAATCTCGCTAAAATAGATGCGCATCCCGGCAACACGTCACGACCCATCGGCAAGTGGGCCTCGAAATCCATTTCAGCGAGTACGACATGAAAGAATTCAAGAACTTCATCAACGGCGAGTACGTCGCCAACGTCAGCGGCAAGACCTACGAGAACCGCAACCCGGTGGACAACTCCCTGATCGGTCTGGTCTACGAGGCCGGCAAGCCCGAAGTGGATGCCGCCGTGGCTGCCGCCAAGGCGGCCCTGCACGGCCCCTGGGGCAAGCTCTCGGTGGTTGAACGCTGTGCCATGCTCGACGCCATCGTCGCCGAGATCAACCACCGCTTCGACGACTTCCTGCAGGCCGAGATCGCCGACACGGGCAAGCCCGCCCACCTGGCCTCGCACATCGACATTCCGCGGGGCGCGGCCAACTTCAAGATCTTCACCGACACCATCAAGAACGTCTCCACCGAGTCCTTCGAGATGCGCACCCCCGACGGCAAGACCGCCCGCAGCTACGGCGTGCGCACGCCGCGCGGCGTGATCGCCGTGATCAGCCCGTGGAACCTGCCCCTGTTGCTGATGACCTGGAAAGTCGGCCCGGCCCTGGCCTGTGGCAACACCGTGGTGGTCAAGCCCTCCGAAGTCACCCCGGCCACCGCTACCCTGCTGGGCGAGGTGATGAACAAGGTCGGCGTGCCCCCCGGTGTGTACAACGTGATCAACGGCTTCGGCGTGGATTCCGCCGGTGCCCTGCTGACCG
>ERZ795056.1933-NODE-1933-length-23692-cov-5.270762_pt1 | contig 23692 bp, 18 predicted proteins | sample MGYA00375140_ERZ795056 | MGnify/ENA primary metagenome ERZ795056 (study PRJEB30185, sample SAMN05720227) | activated sludge metagenome | isolation source: Anaerobic digester | place: USA | collected 2015-03-09 ... | reverse complement strand
TATCCATTATTTATATTCCTCTGTATAAAATTATATATGTTTTCTTTGTATTTTAAATCATTGTTTTGGTGAGAAATCAATAAAATAGTCATTTTGCTTAAATTCAAAATTCTTAATAATTCTTCTTGCCCTGAAGCATCCAAACTTTCAAATGTTTCATCTAATAGTAATAAATTCAAACCGCCATTAGGAGACGCTGAATTAATTAAAGATTGTAGAGCCAATATTCCACAAATATTTATTCTCTTCCGTTGTCCTCCTGAAAATTTTCTAAATTTTGACCATTTTTGTCCATCTTTACTTACCAAGACATCTATTTTTTCCCTTATCTCTTGAGACTTCAATACTTTAAAGCCATTTATTTTTACTTGTATATTTATGTTAAACTTGTATAGATAAGAATTAATCAATGACTCTATCATAGATAAGGTTTGGTTTATTAAATATGTTTTAAAACCAAGATTTCCAAAATTTATTTTCCAAAATTCGTAATTTTTCTTTTGTTCCTCCAATTCTTTATTCTTTTCCAAAAAAGTACCCAATATGCCTTTTTTTGTCTTTATCTCAGCTTGTAGTTGTCTTATCCTTATTGTATTTTCTTTAAAATCTTTTATTTTTTCAATTTTTTGTTTTGATTGAAGGAGTTGTGTTTTTAATAAATCTACATTATTTTTTAAGTAAGATGTTGTATTTATCAATAATTGTATTGTTTCTTCTGTTGATTTCTTTTTCTTTTTTGATAATTTAATATCCTCCACTTGTTTTTCAAATTTTTCAATTTTATCTTTTTTGTTCTTTATTGTTAATTCATATTCTTTTATTGATACAACACAATCATTAAGTGCGCTCTCCAATAATCCTAAATCAGCATTTTTGTCTAATGTGGTCCAACTATGGTTACATTTAGGACAAACAATTTTTCCTTTTATTTTTCTTTCCAAATCATCACTTATAGCCACAACCTCTCCCTTTTGTTCTCTCAACATTTTTATTTGTTCTTTTAGTTCACCAATTTTCTTATCAAAAACCAACTCATCGCCAATATTTACAGAAAAAGACCCAAGTTGTTTTTGTTTAATATTCAATTCTTCCAGCTTATCAAGACATTTTTTCTCATCATTTTGCAAATCTATATTTATTTTATTTATTTGTTCTTTCAAATTGTTTACTTCTTCAACATATTCTTGTTTTCTTTGCTCTTTTTCATAAATTAATTGTTCTTCCAATGATTCAATGAATGTATTTATTTTTTGAATTTCCTCATTATTGGATTCTATTGAATTATTAACTATATTCAAATCTTCATCTACAAACCCAATTAATTTGTCTACCATATTAGAATTCGTAAACCTGGCTATAATTTCTTTTTTATCCCCATCAGAAGCCATGAAGAAAGAATTACTATTTTCCTGATTGATTATGAAATAATTAAGAATATCAGCTTTTGAAATACCAATAGAATCAATTATGTATTTATTTTTTTCAGCGACACTAACGAGTTGATTTAACAATACACCATTTTCTCTTAATTCACAAACAGAAGTCTTATTTCTACTGTATTTTCTCTCAATTTCAAGTTTTTTTGAAAATACATTATTATTTAAAACACCACGTATTATTGAAAAAGAACTTTTATCATTAATAAAATCTTCTTGATTCAAATCTTTTCCAAAAGTATCTAATAACAATACATCTATTGCTTCTATGATAGATGATTTCCCTGCCCCATTACTATCTGCTCCCTTGTCGTCTTCATTTACTGCATAAACTAATGTTGTTTTATTTTGGTTTAACACTAATTTAGTGTGTATATGTGACTTAAAATTTGTTATTTCAATTTCTTCTAAATACCACATTTTACAATTTTTTAAAATAATTTAATCCCAATGAAAGTTTGTTAGATACAATTTTGTTTTTATTACAATATTTTAAAAAATTAATCTTCAAATCACTTTTATTAAATTGTAAAGATTTGGTTTCTTCAAAATATTCTACTGCTCTCAATATGTTTTTATTTTCTTTCTTTACTTCTATTCCAACCTTTTCAAAGTACCCAGCATCAATCATGGCTAATTCATCTTCTGTTCCTCTAAACACAAATCTAACATTATCTCCAGAATTAGACAATTTTTCCCTGAATGATTCTATCATTGATTTATTGGTCTTTTCTAAATCAATCAGTATTTTTCTATATTTTTTAAAATTAGTTTGGACTCTTTCTAAATCTCCTGTCTTATCATCAAAAAGCCAAAAACCTTTATCATTGTCTTCTCCATAATTATGTGGTTTCAACGAACCTATATATATTATTTTATTTGATAGTTTTTGGTAATTATGGTAATGTCCAACAAAAACTTTATCAAAATTTTTAAATAAATTTCCTTTCAAACCATCATCTACCAACGTTCCATCATTATTCTTAACGCCATTTATGGACTGATGTAGAAATAAAAACTTTTTGCCATTATATTTTGCTGCTTCCTTGTTAATATTAGTCAATCTTCTTAAAAAAGAGCCATTTTCTGAAAAGAAAGGTATAAAGTACCATTTCCCATCTTCACAACTTTCTACATCATAAAAATGGTGTTTTTTTATACCTATGTTTCTAAACAAACTCAAATAACTTTTTTCATCCTCAGCATCTGTCTTATCGTGATTTCCTGGAAATGTGTATAACGATATGTCTGAATCGCTCAACATATTTAAAATCTCCCCAAATGATAATAAAACCAACAGTTTTTGGGATGAACGTTCCTTAAACCAGTCTCCCAAACAAATCCAACTTTTTATATTGTTTTCTTTAGAAAATTGAATTCCTTGGCGTATTATTAATTTTATTTCCTCCGCATTTGATTCATCAATATGCACATCAGATAACATTAAACTTTTCATATTTCTTTTGATTTCAATACGTCTTTATGTCTCTCTTGGCGTATTTTTGTTTCCAAAATGTTTATAAATTTATTACCATCCAAATAATTTTGATAGAATGTTCTTTTTGAATTCCAAGTCAACTTCCCACCCATGAAAGAATGTTTAAGAGCACCCTCTTTTTTGATAATTCCCCGCTCTATAGCATATTCTATATCAGCCTTGCTTAACACCATACCTTTACCCAATAGAAATTCTATTTGCGTTTTTTTACGTGTACCAAAATCATTTTTCTCAACTTTCACTTCAGTTATTTGTCCAACTTCTACATCGTCTATTTTTTCCCAGCTAATTCTTTTTGTTCTTAGACGTAAACAAGGTAAAAATTCAACCCAACCTCCCCCAGGAGAATCAACCCCTCCTGTATTAAAATTATCAATAACGTGGTTCAATATGATAAAAATTATGTCTTTTTCGTATATTTGAGATAGCATGGCTTTCATTGCTGCTTTTGCATTTTTTGCAAAGGAGCCCATTTGTGCATGTTTATATTCCGTTTTTGTCCCCTTATCGGAATTCTTTCTTTCTATTTCAGCATTCGCCAAAAAGGTTTCTGCTTCTGCTCTACTTAATGTGGCTCCCAAGCTATCCCAATACACAAATATCTTAGGTTTCCCCTCATATTTTTCTTCTTTCCAAATAGACTCTATATCATCAATGTAATTTTGTAATTTAAAAAACAAATCCTCTACAAATTTACTTTTTATTATTATGACTTCCTCTGTGTTAACACCAATTTTTTCAGCATACATTTTATTATCACGATTTTCCGAAGATAAAATTATTGAAACGCCATTAGGATTGGTCTTTTGAAAATTTTTCATTGCGTGTAGTGCCAAAGTTGTCTTGCCTGATTTACTTTTGCCTGATATTTCAGTTATTCCTACAGGAAAACCATATGTGCCTATATTAAAATCCAGTTCAGGACTGCCTGAATGAACCCACATAGATACATCATTAAATGGGTCTTTATCGCTAAATCTCTCAACCCCATCAGAATCAATCTTTTTTAATAATTTATCAATCATTTTACTCATAATACTTTGTTTTTATTGGTTAGGAGTGGTGTTGGGACTCGAACCCAAAACTCCATTGCACATGGTGTGTTACCAGTTAGACCAAACCACTCAAATTGATTGTTTCTAATTGTTACTTCTTACTTTGCAATTTTTTCTTAATATCTGCAAGTGTTGGTTTTTTTGTTTTGGGTTCTTCATCTTCTTCCTCTTCATCTTCTTCCTCTTCAATGTCCTCTTTTGTTTTATCCTCAGCAACAGCCTCTCTTATTTTATTTCGTATATCATCGTCAGTCATAGATTTTTTAACAACAACCTCTAAACCATTAGAAGTTATGTATTTTTTTAGTTCAGTCCTCTCCATACTATTAAATTCATCACCATCTTCATTCTCTTCTACATCGTCTTCTTCAACTTCCTCAACCTCTTCTACATCGTCTTCAACCTCTTCAACCTCTTCAACTTTCATAATACTTCTTATGGCTTTCCTAATGTCATCGTCAGTCATAGATTTTTTGACGACTATATTGAGTTCGCTGTCTTTAATGTATTTTTTCAATCTTTCTCTGTCCATGGAATTAAATTCATCGCCAGATTTATTGGTCTTAGAACTTTTTTCTCCATATTGAGCTTTTACTTCTTCCAATGTTTCTTGAAACTCATCGGTATCAAAACAACCCATATCATAATTCTCGTCAAAATTTCTCAATCCCTCACAGGCTAATTCAAAATCTTCTATACCATAGACACCAGAATACATTTCTGTCAATGATTTTGATTTATCCAAAATAGAAAGTTCTTCTTCCGACAATGGCATCTTATTTTTGGCCAAAACGACTTTATATTTATCGCTGGCTTTTTTTGCTTTGGGAGACCAAGTTATTAATATTGGGGTGCCATCCTCAGGGTCTGTAAACGGGTCAACCTCAATTGGGTCATCTACATCTTCCGTTATGGAAATACTATTCATTTGGTCTCTTGCTGATTTTTTTAGTTCCAAACGACCAAATTCCTTAACAGTCTTTTCCCCAACCTTTTTAATTTTAAAGGCATATAAAATCCAAGAAATGTTTGGTAAAAGACCATTTTGCCAATGGGTCAGTGTTGATAACTTTTCATCCGCATCATCGTCAAATGCTAATTTTTTCTTAGCGAAAGCCACATACTCTTCAATAATGTCCCTTGTCCCATTACCATGTATCCTGCTGTTTAGTACAGTTTTCCTATGCATTTCTCCTTCATCATTCTCTACAGAAATCCAATGAATACAACGCATCTGATAAAAATTTTCTTCGCCAGGATGTTTAGGACAAATCCTAAATTTGTTTGTGCCTTCATCTATGGTTAGGAAATCACTGTAAGAAGAACCAAAATTTTGGTTCTCCTCATCAATTTTATTCTTCAGCGTCTTTATGGACGTTGCCGAATATTTGCTTTTTAAATTACTCATAATACTTAATTTTTGTTGGTTAATAATTGTTTTATTTATGTTATTTGTTCTTTATCAATACTTCTCTTGACTTTATTATTATTCCATTAAATGATTTTTGCAGCTGAGAAAGGTCAATATCTCCTGGCTGAATTGTTAAACTTAATTTTTGTAAATTATCTGCCTTTGATTTTGCAGACCAATATATACTATTAATAATTTCTTGTTCCTCTTTTAGTTTGTTTAATCTTATGTACTTTGCCTTATATACAGGTTGTTTTCTCATGTAAGAATCAATTTCATCTAATGTTCCTTTCATTCCCTTGTCATTACAATATTCTCTTGCCTCATCCCTTGTTTTTGCCTTGTATATTCTTAAATCTAACTCTGCCATATTGACCTTATTGTTCATCTTAGCCAATAATAGACCAAAACGATTCAAAATAACAGGGAAAGTGGCTATTTCCGCTATCAAATTTTGATAATCAATTCTTAACAATTTGTCTGCATCCACATCCCCATCGCTGAAAAGGTCAGTAGAAATTTGTAAAATTTGTTCTCCAACATTAATAGTAATTTTTTCCATTTTATTTTAAATTAGAGTGTACATTATCGTCATCTATACTACATAACTTTGGTTTATTATCTATATATTCTGCCATACATAGATTGGCTATATCAACCAAATATTCTGCATTCTTTGTTTGCTTATACAATTCCAGTCTTTTAGGGATTGAGCTTGTATGGTCATATTTTTTACTTTGTTTACCAAACATACCGTATCTAAAAGCACCCATAACCAATCTATTTCTCATTAGTTCTTCAAATTCCACAGACCATTGAGTTTCTTTAATGATTGTGAGTTCTGGTACTTTATTCACCATAGAGTTTTCAGGCAATCCGCATTTCCATAACCAAAGGTTTCTAAAAAACAATTCTATCATATATTTTCAATTAAAAGTTGTTTGCTAAAATTTACTAATTGTTTTAAAAATGTGTCAGAACCACTTTTATAGATTGTTGATTCATCCGCATTGACTTCTAATTCCAATTTTATACAAAATTTATTAAAATTCCTTATGCTTTTTCTATATTCACCAACAACATTATTATTTCCCATCCCCAATTCCTTCCTCAAGTAAAAAACACAACTGAACCAATCAGCTGTTTTTATTATTGTTTTATAAGTTCCGTTGGACTCTGAGAATGTCCTAATCCAATCATTACTTATTGTCCCATTTGGAAAATTTTTATCAAATTCATATTCTACAAACTTATCTATGATTTCTCTTATTTCTTCTCCATTGAAATCATTGTATTTTACAGTGTGGTTTATATCAAAATCATACATTTCCTTGAAATCATGGAGAAGAGCCATATCTGAAATTGCTAATTTATAAGAAGCATCACAGAACAAATTTTCAGCCAATATTCTTGAAATAAAAACAACAAAATAAGTATGATGTGCAACCGTTTCTTCTTTGTTTATCCGCAAGCCATTAAATCTCTTCAAGTTGTAAAATACATCAAATTCTTTTTTATTTAATACGTCCTCAAATATTTTTATCATAATTCATAGATTTTAGTGGTTTCTTGGGTATATAAAACATTCATGCCTTTATAGTCATCAAATTTAATTTTCCCAGTGATAATAAATAATGTTTCTTCTTTTTTAATCTTCTCCAATTGCTTCTTATTTTCTAAATATACATCAGACCAGCAGGTTACATATAAAGATTCATAATTACATTTAACCAATAATTCTGCAAATTTACCACGTTTACTTTTTCTTTCTCTGATAGAGACAAGAAAACCCACGACTAATGAGTTTTTATAGTCATTTTTTCCAACCAAAAACAAATTAGGTTCTATAAATAACTTGGTTAGTCTCCTATCATAACTATTCAAAATATCTCTAAATGGTAATTCTCCAAACCCAGAAATACTTTTTTGACTTAAAATCCAAGTGTAGTTTCTATTATATTTAGACTTTTTATATTCTTCAGATACCTGTATAGAATTGAATTTAGCCAACTGTTCAAGTAAAATGATTCTATCTTTTTCATTAGTTATTTTTTCCAAATTATCAAAACACCCTGCTAATATTAATGATTCTATTGTATTTCTTTTTATTCCCTTTCCTCTCATACGTTCCATAAAATCCAAAAGACTATTAAATTTTCTTTTTAATCTTTCCTCAAATATTGGTCTTATTGTTGCTTCTCCAACCCCCTTAACACTTATTAGCGACCAATAAATAGAATTATCATTCTTATTACATTCAAATGAATAAGAAGATTCATTAATTTCTGGTGGCTTAACACTTATTCTTAATTTTCTATTTTTAATCTCTGTAATAATGTTAGGTATATCAATTTCTATATCTGCAAAAGATAAAGCTGTTGTATAAAACTCCAAAGGATAATAACATTTCAGCCATTGGCATTGGTATGCTATTATTGCATAAGCTGTACTGTGTGATTTATTGAATCCATATCCGCTAAATGCAAGCAACTTCTTCCATATTTTTTCCGCTTCAGACTTCTCACAGCCATTTTTAACAGCGCCATCAACAAACTTATTCTCATAAACAGCCATTTCTTCTCTTAAAAAATGTTTCATCATTGTCCTTATGTTGTCTGCATCAACAAGAGATAAACCACCCAAAATGTGAACTGCCTGCATTATTTGTTCCTGATAAATGTATAAACCATATGTACTTTCAGTGACTTTCTTTAAGCCATAATCATAAACAGCTTTTTTCTTACCATGTTTAATAGAAGCATAATCCAAATGAGCATTAGAAGACTTTGGTCCTGGTCGATAAAGAGCATTCATGGCTATTAAATCATCGATATTATCAGGTCTAACAACTTTTGAATATTTTTTAATACCAATCGTTCCAAATTGAAACACTTCTTCATTGTATCCTTTTTTAAACAATCCATATACTTTGGGGTCATCTAAAGGTATGTTTTCCAATATTATTGAATCCCCTGTATTTTTCTTAATTAGCTTTAATATCATTTGGAATTTATCAAGTTGAGAAATTCCTAAAATGTCCTCTTTCAAAAACCCAGTTCTATCTATAAATTTTCCTTCCCATTCTGTTATTAATACTTCTTGTTTTTTATCTAACACCTTTCTAACAGGAACCCAATTAAAAATATTTTTCTTATTTTTCAATGAATCAAATTTTGGGACTATCAATACAGCAGAAGCATGTATGGATGCCGCTCTAACTTGTCCTAAACAATATTTCAAATCATTTATCAAATCAAAATTATTTTGCACAAATTTTTTGAGGTCTTCACTTTGTAATGATAGCTTAAAAATGTCTTCCCAACCATATTCTCCTTGTTCTTCTATTTTAGATGTTATAAAATTCATGTAAGAAAAATTTAAATGACCTTCAGCTCTTCCAAAATCTTTCATGGCTCCTCTTAATTTCATACGTGTATAAGTGCCAATAGATGCTGAATATTTAACACCATATTTATTTTCTATATACCTTTTTATTTCATCTCTCTTGCTGGATTGGAAGTCAATATCAACGTCGGGAAGACTATCGTAAGTGGATGCTCGTTCTTTTGTAAAACGTGTCTCATTCATAAATCTTTCAAACAACAAATCATACTTAATTGGGTCTATTGTGGTTATATCTAAAACATAAGCGACCAAACTCCCCGCAACACTTCCTCTTGCTGGTCCTACCAATATATTATTACTTTTAGCCCACTTAACAATATCCCAAAGAATTAAAAAATAGTCAACAAACCCACAATCTATTATTAATTTGCTTTCTTTTTCCAATCTCTCCATATATAAAGTCTCATCATTAACCTTTCCTTGTATCTTCTCAACCCATCCCCCAACTAATAATTCTTCAAACATTGTCTCATTGTCTTTTATCCCCTCAAATGCTGGTAGTTTATGTTCTCCTATGGCTATTTCAAAATTACAATCATTAATAATAGAATCAACATTCTCTACCATCCTTAACAAAATACCATAATAATTTTCTCCAGTAGAAAACACCTTTTCAGGATTAAACAATTCATTTAATAATTCTATTGACTCATCCAAACATTTATAATGCTGATTATTACTTATTGGTGTAGATTTACCACTAACCAAATTAAGTCTTTTCTTGACATTATGGTCTACTTGGTCTATATAATATGAATCATTAATAAGTATTGGCTCTATATATCTTATAAGTTGGTTGAAATATCGCTTGAAATTCTCCAATTTCTTTCGCTCATAGTTCAATGTGGAATAAACTACAGTGTCTATCTGATAATAAACTCTATCAAAAGAATTTTTGTATTTCTTTATATATTCTTTACAAACATTAATGTCTTTATCATTTAACAAACTTTCTTTTGAAAAAACAGCAATTAATCCTTTTGAATGTTGTAAGAGCTCATCTTCTCTTATAAAACCACCATTATCTATATTGATAATTTTGTTTATTTGTAATAAATTATCCCATCCTGTACTGTTTCTTACATATAATTTAAGCTCAAATGTTTCATCCTTGGTTAATCTATCATATAAAATCGTTATTGTTTCTCCAAAAATAGGTTGTAATCCAAAGTCATTACAAGCTAATTGTAACGCCACAGTGCCTGCTAATGTATTCTTATCACAAATTCCTATTGCTTTATGTCCCCAAAATTTAGCTTTCTTAGCCCAATCTTTCAATACTCTTGACCCATTTAATAACTCATATTCGCTATGAATACCCAAATGGCTGAAAGAATAATCAAATTCTTGTCTTGCTTTCCCCAAACTCCTGAGGTCTTTTAATTCTAAAACAACTTTCCAATCTTCTCCATCCTTATCTATTCTTGAATAATAGAACAGCCCACCAAACTCAAATAAAACAAAATCTGCTTCAATGTTATATATTTCTCCCCACTCATCCTTTGTTATATTCAACATAAAATCTTTCAAAATTACTTTATCTTTTGGTTGAAGAACATAAAATTTTCCTACTTCTCTTATCTCAACAAGATTATCTTCCTTTTGAAAATCTAATCTATTATTCTCCAACCAATTAATCAATTTTTCGTCCATAGTGTATTTAAACAATTTTTCTTTGTTTTCTTAGATTTAATTCCATTTACAATAACTTATATGGAACAACTACCAATCAACTTAAGATAAGCTTCTCTTTATGTTGAATTGATGATTAAAAAGAACCGATAATATTTCTTAAGTTAGTGTCTGCTGGGAATATGGCGAATTGTTTTAAAAACAAATCAACACGCTGTTTTATTCCTTCGTCACTTATTCTATTGTATAACCAATTTATAGCCATTAATAAATAATCATCTAACTCAAACTCTTCCAACAAATTAATTATTATTGTCTCTGTATATTCCTCTTTCACCATCCCTGAAATCTTTCTTATCACAAAATAAGCTAAAATGTTGGCTATCTCATACAATTTTTTACTAATGGTTGTTAAGTGCGTTATTCTTCTCAAGTATTCCTGTAAATTTATTTCATTTTTATATAATTTCAACAAACTCTCCACTACATTTTTTATTTCATCATCTAAAATAGTTAATCTGTTTACATTTTCGCCATATGGATTAAAGTTGAAGTCAAATGGGGTTGGATTTACATATTTATATAGCGAATTATTGCCAACCTCAACATAGTTATCTACCAACCTTTTCGTTATTAAATTATTTGTATAATAGTGAAGACTTTGTATGTTATGAGTTTGCGTCCCCAAAGAAACACCAGGTATACACAAACTCATAAGTTCTGTTATAAAACTAAATTGGAAGATATTGGTTCCTAATCCCCAAGCAATATCGTTACTTCTATTCGCTATTGTTGTTCTTAATTTATTATCTCTTATTTTTAGCATAACCATATCATTACATGGAATATCTTTACTTATAACATCCAAATCTAAAAAAGAGTCCCAAATAGACAATACGACTCGCCTATCATCATTATTGTTTTTAAATATCTTTATGGCTTTATGTATTTGGTCTAAGCTCATATCAGCATCGAAATCAATATCTTCTGGTCTGCAATAACCATAATTTCTTAATCTAAAACCATAGGGTGCGTGAAAACTTTTCCCATCATCGCTAAATTCAAACATTTTACTATTAAAGATTGTTAAAAACTCCACATCATTTCTACCAAGCCATATCCATAATGCCTCTGCAAGTAAAAAGAATATGTTAGAATCACGCATATTACAACCCACAACCCTTTTCATGGGATTGATTATCTCCAATCTAAAGTCAATTAATTCAAATGTATCACCATATCTGCTTTTTTGAAACACGCCGTTGTCCATCAAATACTTATTCAATAAGGGATATCCTGATGATATATCCTCAACAATCATAGAATTAAACTTTATCTCATTCATAAATTTTATTTTTTAAAAATTAAACATAAAAAAAGGGAGCCTGAGTGGACTCCCTTTCTATAACTTTGGGCTAAATTATTTTTTCTTCACGACCTTTTTAGGTTCAACTTTCTTCACGACCTTTTTAGGTTCAACTTTCTTCACGACCTTTTTAGGTTCCTCATCCTCCTCAACTTCTTCAACCTCAGCTTCTTCAACCTCATCATCATCAACCTCATCATCATCAACCTCCTCAACTTCTTCAACCCTTTTTCCCTTTTTTACTTCCTTCTTAGGAGCCACCATCTTTTCTTCCAGTGCCTTCTTGTTTTCACCAAGTTTTTTATCAACTTTCTCCAAGTCAGCTATTAAGGCTGCTATACTCTTTTCAGTAAGAATGGTTGCTATCTCATTTACAGACACCCCCTTTATTTGAGGAAGACGACCTGCATAAAGACTCAAACCTTTTTTGAATATTTTCTCAGCAACTTCCATTCTGTTACTGAGGGTTGTTAAGTCAATGCTCCCAACTGCAATCCCCTCAATGAGTTTTATCTCACAAAAGCGAACCAAAACTTTCTTGGAATTGGACATTTCCAAATACACGGAAATGCCATCGACGACAACATTAAAGCTGATGTTCTTTAGACCTTTAAAGATAGCTTTGAAAGCATCCAGCATCTTCAGATGTTTGGGGTCAGTGCGGTCCCACTTACTTTTTGAAACTTGTTTTTCCTTTTTAGGTTCAGTCTTTTTGGGTTCAGTCTTTTTGGCGGCAGCCTTGGGTTTTTCAACTACTTCTTCCTCCTCAGCTTCTTCAACCTCATCATCTTCATCGTTTTCAACCGCCATTGCATCACGAATTTCCTGGCGCAAGTCATCGTCAGTCATAGATTTCTTAACAACTATGTTGAGTTCGTTGTCTTTAATGTATTTTTTCAACTCACCCCTGTCCATTTCATCAATGCCATCATCCTCATCCTCATCCTCATCCTCATCCTCATCCTCATCCTCATCCTCATCCTCAACTTCCTCATCCTCAACTTCCTCATCCTCAACTTCCTCATCCTCAACTTCAACTTCCTCTTCAACCGTATCATCATCTCCTCTAAATGCTTCCCACATTTGTATTAAATCTTCAAGCGAAGATTCATCAATTTCATCCACCCCCTCTTTTTTCAAAAGAGCTAATAATTTTTTGCGTGCTTCTTCGACGCTTGCAGCTTTTACACCCACTGCTACGAGTGCTTTTTCCTGTGTTTTGCTTAATTTTGTCATAACTTTAATTTTTTTTGTTGGTTGGTTAATAATTAATTGTTTGTTGGTTAGTAACTATGATTTTGAAATTTCATTGATTTTTTTTCAATTTCTTCTTTATAAAGTTTCATAACTATTTGATTTTCCATTTTTTAGTGAATTTTGGACTCATTATAAAAAGAACGACAACGCAAAATTATTATATTAAATTCGCCTCTCAAAAATTATTTTATTCATCCACTTCTAAATATGACGTTACATATAAACTCTTTGCTTCCAAAAGCTCATTTTTTTGTACATTTAATTTAGTTATTTGTTTTCTGATTATCTCAGATATATCTGTTGTTCGTTTGTTTATTTGTTTAATGCGACCAATAGTGTATCCTTTCAAATACATACAAAAAATTGGTTTTTCTCTCTCACTCAAACCATCCAATAAATCAATATCATTAACGATTATTTTTTTCCTCATCCAATCTAACTCACAATTAGACTCTTTACCTATATCAAAGGTAAAGTCACCATAATTAATATGAGGTTCTTTCTCTATATTACTAATGTAGTCTCTTAATTTATTCACAATACCACACTTTATATAATAAAGTAATGGAACAGGGCGAAATTTGCCTGTTTTGTTGTATTCTGTAACTTTCTTTTTATAAGCAATGAGCGATTGCCAAATTTTCAACCTCAACTCTTGAATCAAATCCTGCTTATCAAACCCCAATTTACCAATGTTGTTTATACGATTGCTGTAAATGACAGCCAAATACTCGTATCTTTCGTACAATTCTGTTAATTCTTTGCTTTGTTCTTCCATAATTATAAAAGTTTTTTGTTTTTAATGTGTAACTATTTTTAAATTTTCCACAAAATTAATATAGTGTCGCCACCTCCCAAAATTTTCACAAAAATATTTTTTAATTAATTGAATATCAACACTCTATAGAATACGAGTAACCGATAAAATATTAAAGGGTTTCTCCGCCTGTTCTCTTCTTATCTTAACATATACAATATTTTTTTTCAATTCCGCACGTACAATTTTTCCAAAGTAAATCTTACCATCAATATTTACTTTTACATCTGCCTCAACCCCATAGTAATTAATGATATCTTGGGTTGTTAATTCAAACTTTGGAAGTCCCAAATCAGGATACACCTTATCTATATATTGATTTCTAATATCATCATCAGTAAAAATGCTCTGCAACTTATTCTTAAAGGCAATATCATTGATTTTTTCTTTCTTAAAAGCCATAACTTTTTTGTAATATGCTTTGTCTTTTGGTGAAGGATAAATTTTTTTACGAACTTCAGCCACAAAGTATTCTTTCTGTAAGCATTCAAAAAACTCTAAAATTGATAAATTTCTATTTTTTTGACTATTCATAATAATTCTTTTTTAAGCACAATATCAATATTAAATTGAGTTGAGTTTTTCAGACTTTCAAAAATATTTTTTATTTCAAAGCCATTAGAATCACCTAAATCTTTATCTCCAGTATAACCAACCCAAATATTATTAAAATATTTTAAATTATACGATATAAAACCTTTTGTGTTGTTTACAGCATCTGGGTCTTGAACTATTATTAAATTCTCAACACCTTTCTTTAACATCTTTAATACCTGGTATCTTGATATTGATTTACCAAAAGTATGACAACATTTGATGTATGGATTATATTGTAATAAAAATGTTTTATCAACAGCTATTTTATCAAACAATCCTTCAACAACAATTAATGTTTTTGTTGAAAATACAACTTCATCTAAACCATACACCAATTTACTTGTGTCTATATTATCATTCAACCAGCGTAATATTTTTCTTTTACCATTTTTCGTTCGCTGTTCATTGATTTTTTTCAATTCATCTTTAGAACATAATGACCTTGCAACATATCCTTTACATTCAAAATTTTCATAAATTGGAAAAATCAAATAATCTCTTAATTTTTCTACTAATCTTGTAATACCTACTGGATATCTTACGAAATCGTTGTCTTCAAAACCTCTACTCGTAAGATAATCGCTTTTATAAATTCGTTTGAACCCAATAGGAAGTTTCCTAATTTTACAATCAATATTTATTTCTTCTTCTTTTGTAATCTGAATTAGCTTATTATTTAATTTATTATTTACATCAATGATTTCTCCATCAATTAATAATTCTTCTTGTCCTAATTGTTTTAATAGTTTGACTAAATCTCCAACCTCACCACATTTTTTACAATCAAAACAATTTTTATATAAGCCCACAGCTGTCTTATCAAACAACTTCTTGGTGTTTATATAAAAATGTTTGTCTTTTCCGCAAAATGGACAGTCACTTATTATGTGGTCTCCTTTACGGTTCGTTGAAACATTATTCAAATATTTTTTAATATCATCAATCTTCATCTGTTAAGAATTCTTGTAAGGTTCTTTTTTTATCATAAAATCTTGCTCTTTCAAGAGCCTGAGCTATGCTGAATGTTTGACCGCAAGGATATTGACGAAATTTGTCTACATATAATCGCGCAACCCTTTCTTTCTTTTCATCATTGGTTTGGTTTATAGTTATGAAGTTGTCTGCTGCTCTTATCTTGCCCTTATCTTCACTTAAATTATATCTGGTAAGAACAAAATCAGGATTGTTTAATTCTTCTGGCCTTATTGAATTTGATTGGGTGGCTGTTATAACATCACAATTAAATTCCATTGCTAATTGTTTAAGACCACGCATTATTTGTGTTTGTCTATGTCTTTCTTGGTCAGGAGTATATTTTATACCATTTCCTGGTTCAATTAATTCCAAATAATCTAATACAACTCTATCAATTTTCCCATGTATTTTATTTAATTCAATTAGTTTGGAACGTATATCAACAATTGTCTTAGAACCAAATTGTTCATAAGCAATTATAAATATGTCTCCTCTCCCTATCATAGAGGCAATTTTTTTAAATTTCTTTAATTGTTCTGTTTCAATAGATGCTGATTTTATATCTTTATAAAGCATTCCTGTCCAAGCAGAATCATATCTATCTTCACATTGTTCTTTTGTTCCTTCTATTTGAAAATGAGCAACCTTAAAACCACGTCTGGCGGCTGCAATGCCATCAGAAATCAATAAGGTAGATTTTCCAACACCTGAATCTCCCAAGTAAAGAGTTAATTCTCCTGTTTCTGACCCATTTTCGGTCAATGTATTCAAATAATCAATAGAATATGGTATTTTATATCTTTTGTTATCTTTTGTTAATCTGTTTGTTTGTCTTTTACTAAAATCTTTAAAAACACGAGAATCCATTTCGCATTGTAAAGAGAATTTATTAAATTTTTCTGCCTCTTTAACAAACATATTGAATGCTTTGCTTTTTTCATCTTTATTGTATAAGTCACCAACATCATTATAAAATTGAACAAACCTATTTTGACGAATGAACTGCTCTAATTGTTTAAGAATTGATTCTTGATTAACAATTACTGTATCTCTTATCTTAGAAAGAACAACATTACAATCTAAATCACGTCTTAATTCCATTTTTAATTTGCCTATTGTTGGTGGAACACCCTCTGCTGTATAAAACTTAATTATTGTCTTCCAAATGTTTCTATATCGCTCATCAGGCAAATAATTAATCTTTAAGTGGTCTAAACAAACTTGCAAAAATGTTTTATCTGATATGGAACATTTTAGCAATTCATCTAAAAAATCTTCATCCAATATCTCATTCATATCCTCTAATTTTATGTACTTTACTGTAATTTAATTTTAATGCTTTTTTACAATCTTGTTGATAAGAACAAATAATGCAATTTCTACTTAAATGGTGATATAAAGTGGTGTTTTGTAAGCACCAAGCAAACCCAACCTTTTTATTTAAAAATCTTGCTTTTTGTTCTTCTTCTACCAAATTTATAGTGGCCACAACATTTGATAATATTTTTGAATATCCCTCACATCCTTTGAATTTGTCTAAGCTATTTATTTGTATTTTTCCTATCTTTCTTATGCTTCTTACTCTGAATTTGTTCATTTTACTGTCTAAATGCTTAATACTCTCATACCTTTCTAAAGACTTTTTTCCAAATATCCAATTAAACATTATGACTCCCTTACCAAATTTTGTTTCAACTCCGAACCAATAAGAAAAACAACTCTCAATTATGTTTATTAAAAATTCAATTCCTATTGATTGTTCTTGATATATGGTAAACAATCTATCTACAAATTTGTCTAATGTTGATATATCATTCTTACCAAGATTAACAACATAATCTGAATTTAAAGTAACTTGTCTATACAAATCTTGATATATTTCTATACAATATTTTTTACAATCCTCTTTATTCATACAAAAATTCCTTTATAAGTGTTCTCAAATCATTGTAGAAGTTAGAATCATTTGAATTTAACACTTCTATATTTTTCTCATCCAATTTTCCCTCATATGCTTTTATTCTTTGTAAAGAATGCTCACTCAAATAATTATTTCCTGAATCAATAAAATCAATAAACATGGCTCTATTCTTATTCTCACTGACTCCCAACACCCTGCCTCTTATTTGAACAACCAAAGATTGCTCTTTACCACCAGAAGCATTTAACAATACTTGCACTTCTGGTAATGTTATTCCTTTCTTCCAAATGTGAGATACAAGCAAAACCATACCTTTATTGTTAAGAAACTTCCTTTTTGTTTCTTCCCTTATGTTTCCTGTATCATCTCCCGATATAAATTGTTCTCCTGAAAGGTTTGCTATGAATCTACCATGCTTTTTTGAATTAAACATAATTAATAATTTCAAAGACAAATCTTTACATATTTCTATTATATCTAATATTATTTGATTTCTTTCTTTATTTTTAATGATTAATTTTTCAATAATTTCACTGTATTTTCCGCTGTTTTCTGAATTTTCTATCTCTATTAATAGTATTTTATTTAAAGCCAAAACTTTCTCTTCTACAAGGGATTTTTCACTTATTTCATAAACTTCACCCCCAAACAACTTTTTTATATTAAGATTTTGAATTTTGTCTTTTTTGTATGGTGTTGCAGATAAACCAAGTATCGCTTGCTTTGATTTTATTGAACTAATCAAGTTCATGCGCGATTTAGAATTACCATATTCGTGTACCTCATCTACAATCAAATAGATATTTTCAGAAAACAACTTTTTAATCTTTTCATATCTATCTTTATGTTTATTCCTATTGGAGACTTTCATTATAGATTGTAATGTTTGCACCATCGCTACATTTATGTTTCTTATTGAAATTTTTTCTCCCTTTATTATTCCTATTTGGTCTTTTGAAATGTTTAATACTTTACTGATATCCTGTATCGCCTGATTAAAAGCATCAGTTATGTCTGTAATAAACAAACTTTTACAACCTGTCTTATTATGTAATAATCGTATTAATTCTCCAGCAACATATGTCTTGCCGCCTCTTGTTGGTATTATTATGACCCCATAACCTTTTTTAAGATGCTCTAACATAGCATCTCTTTGAAATCTTCTTTGGTCAGATTTAAATAATGCGCTGAATTCAACCCAACTTACATCTTTGGGCTCAAACCCAACTATCTCATAAGAAATATTGTTTTTCTCATAAGATTTTACAACATAAGATAACAAACCTATTGGAAATGAATTATTTTTAGAATTGAAATATTTGATTTTGCCATCCCAATAGCCATCAATAAATTTTTTAGAATACTCATAGCCAGGCATAGAAAATGATAATGAATCTTTGGTTATTTTTCTTTCACTGATAGATTCAAAAATGCAAAATACGAAAAAATCTTTCCTTATTAATCTTACCACTTTAATTTACAATTTTATCACAATTTTTATGTCCAATCTATTGTAATACCAATAGTTTCTTTTTTTAATAACGCTGATAAATAATTTTCTAAATCCTCATCACTAATGCTATCAATAGCAGGTGGTGATATTATCGTTCTCCTGACCCAAAGACCAATCATCCCATTTACATCTAAAGAATTACAAATGGCTAACTTATCTACATTTGTTGGTTCTTTGAATGTAACACCCATAGGAGTTTGTCTTACATTAACTATTGAAGACAGTTTATTTTGAGAATTCAATTGTTCTACTCCCCACTCAAGTTTCACCAAACAATTGTTAGGATATGTTTGATATAATTTTACAGCGGACACAGGTGTTTGTAGTGTGTTTTTTAATACAATTGCTTTCGTTTCAATCAAACCTTGTCTTGCTCCATACTCGCTTATTTCAGAAAACAAATTAGCAATTGTATCGTTAGGTAAAGCACAATCAGATGGATAGTTACCCAAACTTTTCATAATATCTGTTTGCCAACCATATAATTTACTTGCTCCTGTATAGTATAGTCTCATGATTAAATTAATTTATATATCCTACAACTATGGTTAATACAGCACTTTGAGTTGATGATAATATTTGAAACATATCTATCTTTACATCTGAATTAATAGTCTGTCCACAACCAAGTTCCAATTTACTCATATTCCCCAATACTATTGAAGAAGAAAGAGAACCACTAACATCATCAGTTAGTGTTACTTTGAATCTTACAGGAGTAACATTGCTGAGTGGTGAGTCAACTAATAATTTACAATCTATCAATAAATAAGAACAATTATTTTTATCAATACCCAAATCTTTAAATATGTCAATTATCTTAGAATTCCTATTAGCATAGGAAATCAAGATTTTGTGTATTACAAAATCGTCAAGTTTGAATACTGCTGTAGATGTTGTAGAACTCAGCATACTCGTGTTTATTTCTATTGTCCCTGAAAGTGAGTCACTTTCTATTTGTTTGACTGTTGTTTTGATTTCTAAAGCCATTTAAAGTATTATTGAATGTTTATAAAAAGTTGGCCAAATATCTCCATATCAGATGATGGAAAATTTCCTAAACCAGGATATTCTTTGATTTCTATCCAATCTGCACCATATGTGGTATCAGAAACATTAATCTGAGTTGTTGGCGCTTGTGTGCTAACTTTTGTTTCTTCCCCAAATGCTCTTATATCACTACTTGTGTTTCTGCTTTTTCCTCCTGGTATTTTCATATATATGACTTGCCCAAGCCCACCTGCTGCTGTTATTTGAAATTTATATTGAACTAACATTAATTTCCCAATAACTTTATATCTTACATTGCAAGAATTTAATGTAATCGCCCCACCTCCTGCAGAATCAAAATACGCTGCTGTGTAATTTGCTGAATCATCTATGAAATCAGAATTAATCGCATTTATTTTTACATAATTATCATAAATTCTTTTAAAGTTGTCTTCCCCTACAGAAAACCAACCAGTCCCGCTATGTATAAATCTCATCCAAATTAAATCATACAAAGAAGATTGTCTTAATGCTAATTCAGCGGTCGTTGTTATTGAAGAAATAAGTGTTCCTGATGGCGGTGCGGCTATATAATTTTCATAAATTAATATGCTATTTCCATTAAGAACAATATTACCAACAAAACAAATGTTAAATTTATTTCCATTTTTATTGAGAGAATTTGACTTTAAATTTATTATAAGATTTGAGGTCAACGAGATTGGTGTGGGGGCAATTAATAATTGATTTTCTCTTGCAACGCCAACCTCTAAGTCAATTTGAGTGGTAAGAGATGTTATATTCGTAACTGTTACTCCTGGAACATCACCCAATACAAAAGCTGAATATGCTGTTGCTGACATAACTAATGGAATAAAACCATTTGTTGCGTGATTGGTGTATGGGACAAATACTGTTGGGTTTATAACCACCCCTTTGTTGGTATGATTTGCTTCTGCATAAAAGCCATTATCGGTATCGCTTGGAATTATACGATATTCTGAATATTGTCCTATTTGTTTAAATCTAAAAGAAACATTATATAAACATCCTGTTTCTGTATAAACCAATAGAGGGCATTTTCCTATGCTTTCATTTATATTAAAAAGAAAAGATTGAGTTGGTATCTCGCTTGCCTCTGTTGGGTCTGGCAAAAACTTAAATTCAATTTGTTCTGCATTTGGTGTTATAATCAATTCTTGAGAGGCATAAGTAGAAAATTTTGAATAATCCAGCGTTTCAAGATATAAATTTATAGCAGTGCCTGATTTTACAGATTGATAAATCTTATAATAAGTCCCATCAGGAACATAAAGACGCCAACCATTAAAATCACCATCATTAAATAATGATGTATTTTTATATCTCCCGCCAGAACCAGAGTTTAATGTAACTAAATTCAAACTTGTATCAACAATCCAATTAGACGACCTAAAAACCCAACCTATATATACGATATTCTTATCTTTAGTAGAAACATTATAATCAAACTTTATTTCCTCAACCCCCATTACTGGAATTGAGCTTGATAGTGGTTTCAAAAGATTAGTTATATTGTAATCTGAGCGAGTTTCCCAAACATAGTTTATTCTTTTGTCTTCAATTGTTATGGTAGAACCAATTCTTTTTATTCTTGCTAAATAAAATGCCTCATCAACTTCTCCTGTTAAAACAGGTGGTGTATCCCAAGCTACTTCCTGAACAAATGTTAATGGGTTTATACCTATACATTCATCGTACTGAATTGGGTATTTATCAGTGGAAGGAATTGTCACACCAGGAGTGAATGTTCCCACAATAGAATATTTTAAGTTTGTTTCGGCAGTTGTTACAGAATTAAGAATTGCATTAAAATCATCAATAACATCCAAAACCTCATATTCCAAGATATTGTTGACTGCATTAGTAAATTTTATTTTTGTAGGATGGTCAGGTTGTCCTCTTAAAGTTTTTAAAAATTCTGTTCCTATACCAGTCATATTTCCACTATTATCAACTGCCACAGTTCCAAGCTCTACTGAAGAATATGAATGTTTTATTTTCACCCAGTACCAAGTATTATTTGTGATAGACATAATAGAGATACCATCTTCCGCAGCCTTGTATATAAATCGTCCATACTTATCAATAGCATTTATTTCTGCGTGCTTAATACAGCCTGTTGTCGCACTTCGCTCTATTCTTGAATTTACAAACAAATCATCTTTATAATTTTTAATGATACCAAAAGACAATGTATTTGCCAACAATTCTTTTCTAAAACCATAATCATCTAATGATTCTCTGAATCTTATTAATTCATACTTCCCGAGAAACAACTCTTTAGCAAACTTTAAATACATACAATTGATTTTTTATAATTAAACACTCCAACTCCCACTTGATTCTTGCGAATTTGGCTCTAAATAAATACATCTAAAAGCCAAATTATATGGAAATAAATATCTACGCATTTTATCCTCTACCTGAAGATTTGTTAAACTTTTGTTATTTTGACTCAACCAAATTTCCAAAAAATTTCCTGGTTGTGTGAAACCATTACTGAATGGTGTCTTTAACGGTCTAACTTTAAAGTCCCAAATTAAAACAGCATTGGAATTTCCCGCAAGATTGTTATTAACAACAACTTGAGGAATTATTCTCGTTATGTTATCTGAAAACTTTAAATTCACCCCATCATTTATATTAAGAAAAGAATTTAATAAACTCTTCAATTGTTCTGATTTGTTATAAATTATGCCCCTTATAAAATAATATGTATCTTCTTGAGGAAGACTATAATTTTGTATAAAAATATCTTGATAAACACCTGTATGTATATTCAACAAATTAAGTTTGTTGTTATTATTATCTAAACCAATGACTCCAAATGTTAATTTACTTGGCGTCCCTATTGAAGAAGTCTTTACCCAAAATGTTATTTCATAATCTAAATTTTCATTGACTCTTATTGAATTATCAAAATCAGTATTAGATAATGTTGTGATATCATACGATATTCCTGATGTCTCTCCTGGTGGAACTCCCTCTATTTTAAAAACCCACTTTCCCTCAATTAAATCTTCATACAAAGAACAATAATTTGGATTGTATATAGGATATTTGGTTATATCTACAAAATCTTGAGTATCTTCGTATGCTTTGTTTACTGTTATTTGATTTGTTAGCCCGCAAAATAAAGGACTGCTGTTATCTATGTTAATCCCTACGTATTGTTTTTTTATTAAATTAAAAATAAATTCATCATGCTTGTCATAACAAATAAGTCTTAACAATTCACCATTTGTTGTTTTAGATTGCGCTGATTTAGTATGAAATATAGAATTTAATGATAATTGATTGTTACTGTCTTCCTTTATTATCATTATTGTTCCTCTTTGTCTTATCTCATCAAAATAATGCTTTTTTAAATAAATTAAATCTTGCATGTTTGACTTATCACAAATGTACAATCCCTTTTGTCTTAAATATTCCAACAAAAGAATTTCATTCAAATGAAAATCCTCAAACTCTCGGGAATATTTAACAATCATTGCATAAAAACAGCATAATGTTCTCCAAAAATCTAAATAATCCCTATCTTCCCAATTTTGGTTAGAAGTCAATCCTCTTTCAATATATGTTGGAATTATACCTTTTTCATAAATTTTCTCCAAAACATTCACACACCAAGACAAAACCTCAATATCTCCACAACCAAAAAATTGATAAAATATACTGTTTACAAAGATATCAGGACAAACTGATGGTTGAATTGTTCCATTTACTTGAGTGGAGTTATAACTTACATCTCCCGTATTATCTGTCCCCTCCCGTTTG
>ERZ795056.1931-NODE-1931-length-23697-cov-6.389984_pt1 | contig 23697 bp, 18 predicted proteins | sample MGYA00375140_ERZ795056 | MGnify/ENA primary metagenome ERZ795056 (study PRJEB30185, sample SAMN05720227) | activated sludge metagenome | isolation source: Anaerobic digester | place: USA | collected 2015-03-09 ... | reverse complement strand
CGGGTGCCATCCTTGTTCCCCTCGATACTATGCGGCACCTCTATCGGGAACTCTCCCTTCCGGGCGAGATCTGGTCCTTGACGGTCGGGAAGACCCCGACGGCCATCCGTCGCTTGACAAACACAGCTGCCCGGCCCGATCCAGGGCAGACTGCGGAGCGTCCGGGAGGGCAGGGTATTGACCTGGTTGTCCTGGATGCCGGGCATGGGGGGCAGGATCCGGGGGCCGTCGGCTACCGGGGGGCGCATGAATCGGTCCTGGTACTGGATATTACCCGGAGGGTCGAGCGCCGGTTGAAAGCCGCCGGAATCCGGGTGTTTTTGACCCGCAAGGGAAATGAAACAGTCAGCCTCGAGCGCAGGGCGGATATGGCCAATGATCTCCTCTCGAAAGGGAATAAAGGGATCTTTGTCAGCATCCACGCCAACGCATCCCTCTCGACAGCCCGGAACGGATTCGAGACGTATTTCCTGTCCCCGATCGCGTCCAGTGCGGATGCCCGGTCCACGGCGGCCATCGAAAACGGTGCCCTGGTCGCGGACCTTCCGAGCGAGGGGAAGGGTGCCATGGAAAAAATTTTTTCAAACCTCCTGGTTGAAGAATACCGGCGGGAATCCGTTGAACTGGCGGGCGCTGTCCAACGGGGATTGAAGACAACGGTCGGGCGCTGGTCCCCGGATCGCGAGGTGCGCAAGGCCAATTTTTACGTGATGCGCTGTATCTATATGCCCTCGATTCTGGTGGAAGTCGGATTCATCACCAATCCGGCCGAGGCCAGCCGGATGGCGACCGGGGAGTACCGGGACAGAATCGCTGACGGGATCGTGCGGGGGATTCTCGAATTTATCGGGAAATCACGCAACGGCCGGTAGTATCTTACAGGAAGAACAAATTGACAGGAGTCCTGCATGACGGTTGCCGTGCAACGTATACGACGGATTCTTGCCAGGAGTGGTGCTTTTGTCCTCGGCCTGGCTTTGATGGCTGGCACCCTGTTGCTTGTTTTCAGGATGCTTTCACCGGTTGTCGGAAACAAGCAGTTGACGTTGATGTTTGCCGATTTGCGATATGCCAGACTGGTTCCCGTAACCCGGGAGGTTCCGAGGGAGCACTGGCATCGTGATGCACTCAAAACTCTTGTGCAGGCCCTGGTTGATGGTCCGGTCAATAATGATACTCTGCCCGTTGTTCCTGCCGAGACCCGGATTCTTGGTTGCTGGCAGGACGGGAAGACCGCCTGGATCGATTTTGACAGAAATATCTTTCTTGGCTTGGCGGATGCGGCTGATGCCGAAGTCCTCTGCGCCTACGGAATCGTGAATACGATCATAAAGAACCTCCCGGATATCGAACGGGTGCAGATTCTCGTCGAGGGAGCTCCACGACAGACTCTGCGGGGATTGACCAGGGTTGTTCAACCCCTTGAACCCCGTACGGATCTTGAGTAGGAGTGCGCTTCCCAAAAGGGAGTCAAGTTTTCCCCGATGGAAGCCGATACTCCATCTGAGACATGACCGCGAATTTTTCGTATTGACAAGATTTGACGGTATGCCTAAAATACAAAAAACTTCGGGCAGTCAACCATGGAAAGGAGTCCGGTGATGAGAAAGGCCACGCGAATTGCAGGAATAGTGCTGCTCGCTGTATGCATGTTCCTGATGACACTGGCATATGCACAAACAGTAGACGCAACAGGCAGCCAGAGTGGACGTCTTGTGGCCAACAGGGCGTTTGTCATTGATTTTGGACAGTATGAGTCAAGAATGAAGGCTCAGATCGAGCGCAACAAAAAGCTGATCGAGAGTCGTACGAATGCTTCAGCGGCACGGGGTTTGCCAACTGAAAAATTTACCATGGAAGCTTCAGATTGGGCCCTCGACAAATGGGAAGTCGAGCTCAATTCTTCGGCATCCAGCATCATGAACAACGTGCTCTCGTACGTTGTCAAGGTCGGAAGCCCCTGGTGGCTGAATAATGCCAAAAGAATCTATTCCGGCATGGCAGGCAAGCTTGAAGGATACAATGAGACACCGGCCAGCAACGTCCTTGGTGTCCGTATCCACTTCCCGACGCATCGGCAAAACTGCTGGGCCAAGATCCATCCTCCGTTCGAGATCAACGCCTATGACGACAAGGGCGGGCTCGCCAACACCAACAACGGTATCGTGGATAACGTTGGACAGATCAAGAGCATCTCGGTTTGGGTGAAGGGGCGGAATTATGATAACGGCTTCGCGATTCGTCTCAAGGACCGGGAAGGGATCGAGCGCGAGTATTATCTGGGATCACTCCTCTTTGACAACTGGCGCGAGCTTACCTGGGTCAACCCCAACTACATCGAGAACCCGAAGGACCGGATTCTGCAGCGCCTGCCGCTCTATCCGCGCAGCCGGCCCTACATCAAGTTCACGTCCTTTGTGGTGTACCGCCAGATGGATTCTGTGGGAGGCGACTTCGTTCTCTATATCCGTGACGTCAAGATGGCCTACGACAAAGCAATTCCGGATGACATTGACAAAGACGATTTCCAGGACGAGAATATTTGGGGCATCCTCTCCAAGGCACGTGAGGAAGAGAAGGAACGTGAGCTCCTGAGGCTCGCCGAGCGCAAGACCTTGCTCAAGCAGGAAGAATCAAAGCTCTTGATTGAAACCAACAAGAGACCGTAATCGTGGCGGATGATTGACTCGAATGTACAATAGAAGAGGAAGCCACCTTGAGGGGTGGCTTCCTCTTTCTTGACTTCAGACAGCGGACATGGATCGGGAGTAGATCGGCACTATGCAATCTGTGCGGAGTATGGGCATCAGTGAGTCCTTTGGGCAGAAGATTCGGACCGGAATCGTTATCGTGTTGGCGCTCCTCTTGCATTCACATTCGCTTTCAGCCGGGGCTGTCCCGGAGGGTGTTCAGAAAATACGGGTCGAAACGGACTTTGAGGGTGGGAATGGGTGTCTCATCAAAAGCGACGTCCGGACCAATTCCGTTGTCCTCGCGCCTGAAAAAAAACCGGGTGATACCCTGGCCTTGAACCTCTATTGTGTCCTGACGGGTTTTGATCCCCGGCGGGAATTGCAGATCCATCTGAAAAGTCCGGCACCTCCGAGGGGACTCTTTGTCCGGGAGGGGCGGAAGGTATGGAGACAGATTCAATCTGATCGGGCTGGACGGTATCGCGGCCGGTTTCCAACTGGTCGGGTCGAACTGGCGACCATGCCACCCTATCTGTTTTCGGACCTTCAACGCTGGCTGACGGCTCAGCCGGCGAGGGAATGGTTCCGGATCGTGTATCCGGGGAAAACCGGACAGGGCCTTGCCCTTCCAGTGGTTCTTTTGACACCGAAAAATGCGGGAAAAAAAACTCCGCTGATCGTCATCATTGCCAGGCAACATGCTTTTGAGCATGCGGCCAGCTGGGTTGTGCAGGGGATGCTCGATTTTCTCGTCTCGAATACCACGGATGCCCGGGCTGGAAGGAACAAGGCTGTTTTTGCGATTGTCCCGATGGTCGATATTGATGGTGTCCGGCTTGGCTCGACCGGAAAGCATCTTGGCGGGACAGACATGAACCGGAGTTGGGACAGTCCTGTCCACCGGGAGCAAGGGGTGATTCTGGACTGGATTGATGGTTTGGCCGAACATTATCCGGTCCACGGGGTCTATGATATCCATGCCATGGGGTACCAGATGCCGTCGTTCCGGTTCGGACTGAGCCTCTTCGACAACACAAGGGGAAATCCGGACAGGGCGTGGCGGTATCGGGAATTGTCCCGGAGATTCCGGAATATTTCGGGTTATGCCCCTGCCAGACTGCCGCTGCCGGGCTGGAAGAATTTGCCGGGCATGTTTGCGACGAGGATGCTCAATCACTGGCCGAACCTTCGGGAAGCTATTATTGTTGAGTGTACACCATGGCGTCGACCGGATGGGGTTTGCTGGAATGCGGAGTTGATCAGGCGGGCCGGAGTAGACCTGGCAAGGGCTGTCTGCAGGGGGATACATGGCTAGCAACACGATTCGGACGATAGTGGCGGTCTGCTGCATCCTGCCATGGGTTCCTCAAGTCTTCAACGCGGCTGAGGATGCCCCGCATGAAGGTGTCGCCATCATGCGGCATATGGCCACGGTCTATGGCTTGCCGCTTCGGGAGGATGGGCCCGGGGTCAGGCTGGTGCTTCCCGACGGGAAGACGATTCCGTATCAGGATGACAGGATTCTGGCCGGGCATCCCTGGGCCATACCGGATATCCGGGGGCTCTTCCGTCAACCATACCCCGGGACAAATGTCCGCTTCGGGATCCGGGATCGCGAGCGTGATCCGGGCCGATACAGGAACTATCAGCTTTTGGGAGCGGTCTACGGGGCCAGTCAGGCCGAGGTCCGGCGTTTGCTGACGAGTGTGGATTTCTGTGGAACCCGGGTCCTGTTTTCAACCCGGAACGGGGCTGCGGCTGCTCTGGCAAGAGTCTCGGACGAGATACGAAAGAGACCGCTTTTGCTGGCGTGGATCCGGCAACTTGTGGGTCGGGACAGTCAGGCCATCGGAACCTGGTGCTGGCGGACGATCGCCGGGACAGGAAATCTCTCTCCACACTCCTACGGGATTGCGATCGACATCTATGATCGCAGATCACCCCGGATTTCGTATTGGCGCTTCGTCTCACCGGATCCGCAGAAGGCATCCCGTTGGCCCGAACTGGTTTCGCATGAGCGGATCTGGCAACCTCCGCAGGAACTGGTTTACTGCTTCGAGAAGCATGGGTTTGTCTGGGGTGGAAAGTGGTATCACTTTGATCCGATGCATTTTGAGTACCGGCCGGAATTTTTCGGGCTGGAGGCTGTTCGTGAGCCCTAGTATCCCGGGTCCCCGCATCGTCTGGGCATTGCTTGCCGTTTGCATGGGAGGGTTTTCACTCCAGGCCGATCCGGGCCCGTTGCGCGCCTGCATCCGTCCCGGGGACAGTCTCTATATCCAGGATATCCGGAGTGGCGAGGTGCTCAACCTGGATGACCGCAAGCCTGTGCCGGCTGCCAGTCTGGTCAAGCTCTTTGTTATGGTGGAGGCATTCAAGGCTTTCGGGGACGGTCGGCTCGACAAAAACGGAAGCGTGACCGTTTCCCCGCAGGATATTGTCGGAGGGGCAGGGGTGATTCGTCTGGGCGGAGCGGGGTGTCGGTACACCTGGTATCGTCTGGTGCAATTAATGATCCAGGAAAGCGACAATATTGCGGCAAATCTGCTGATACAGAAAATCGGAATGTTGGCTATCAACGAGACAGCACGGGACATGGGCTTCCATCAGACCAGGGTTGTCCGCATGATGATGGATACCGTCGCCATGGAGCAGGGTCTGGAAAATATGACCAGTGCCAGGGATGTCGGCCGTCTGCTGAAAAGCATCGCGGAAGGACAATGCCTGGACGAGGCCGTATCCCGGGAGATGATGAAGTTCCTCTCTGGCCAAAAACGCCCGGGCAAACTCGGAAGTTTGCTGCCGGCAAGCGCCAGTATCGCGCACAAGACCGGGGAGCTTGTTCTGCCGGGCGCGGTCCGGGTTGAGGGTGATGCGGGCATTATCAGCGGGCCCGGGGGGCGGATTGTGATGGTGGTCATCTCCGTGGGCGATTGCGCATCAGTGGCGCATCTGGCAGCCATGGGAAAGCTGGCATGGGAGCATTTCGGTCTCGCTGACCGGGGTGTGAGCCACGGGAGCCAGCTGTAACAGAGCGTTATCCTGGGTGTATGATGTGGGCATGACTGTGATACTTATATTCCAGGAAGGTGCGATGATGAGATTGAGACGACTGGTAACTTCCGTATTTGCTTTCCTGTTGTTGGGGACATCGGGTTTGGTTGCCAATGATGCCCGGGAGGTCGTCAAGGAAGCGATCCCCGGAGTAGTCCTTGTGGTTCGCCCCTGGCATACTTCATGGCCTTCCAGAGTCCGGGCTACAGGGACCGGGTTCGTGATTCACCGGGACGGCTATGTGCTGACAGCCTTTCACAATATCGGTTCGACGGAGACGGGCCGGATTGACTCCATTCTGTATGCCTACTTTGTCGACAAGAAACATCCCTATGATCCGCCCCGCAGGCAGGCTTGGCGTTTGCGGGTGGTCAGGACAAATTTCATGCTGGATCTTGCACTGCTCAAGATTGATGCCATGGAGAAGGATGGCCGATTGGTCGCGGTCCCCCGGGGGACGAAGTTCCCGACCCTCGAGATCGCCGATTCGGATGATGTGGAACCCACCGATGATGTGCATGCCCTCGGCTTTCCTTCTCTGGCGAGGACGGGAGATTCCATTTTTACCGGGATAACTGTCACCTCCGGCAAGGTAGTCGGGCTGGATCGGGAAAACAAATGGCTTAAATCGGGGGCGAGCATCTCTCCGGGGAATTCCGGTGGTCCCGCGATTGACAGCAAGGGGCGCGTCATAGGGGTGAACACGATGGTCCGCCTGGAGCACAGAACCCAGGGCCGGATAGCCCTCGTGCGACCGGTCAATCTGGCGCGACACCTCGCGAAGGACACACCGGCCTGGGGAGCGTTCGAGGATGGTCCGGAGCTGGTCTCCGATGACGAGCGGGAACCGGATTGAAGGGTGATTGTGGTCTTGTCTGCTCTGTCTGTGAAAGAACCGTTGCGTGACAGGCCGGATTGAAGCAGGCCTGAGGATGTTCCTCAAAATATCATTGCAAGCCGGTGAGGGGCCCTTCAACATCCGGGGACGAAGCCGAGTGGTGCCAGGGCCTGCCGTGCGAGCTGGTTCCACCCACGATTTGCAAGGGGACTGGCGGGACTGGGGTGCGGCAGGGTCAGATAGCGGTACCCGGTTCCGAGAACTTCCTGGCTGCGTTTTGTTGCAAAGGCACCGAGCCCGATGATCCACTCAGGCTCGAGAATTGTTGCGATTCGTGAGAGGTGGCGGTTGCAGGCGGTGTAGAGCGGGGTCCGTTCGCCAACGGGGAGTTTGTCGGGGGTGAGATTGCGCCCGGTGGCTTCCATAAAGACAAGGGGACAGTAATTTGCGACGTGGAAGTGATCAAAGAATCCGTCCGGGTTGCCGTAGACCTCCCGGAAAAACCCCCAGAGCCTTCGTCCGCTGACCTCGCTTCGCGTGCAGGCAAAGCCCGTGATGGGCCGTTTTGGATGGACAACTTCAGGTTGTCCGATCTCTGCAGCTATTCCGAGCCAGTCGCGGACTGCTGCGATCTCTCCGAAGGGTACGCCGGTCTGCGCCATGCCAAAGGGTCCGGGGTTCATTCCGATCAGGAGCGCCCGACAGTGTCGTGCATAGCGTCGTATGTATGCTTCCGCTCCGGCCCGTGCGTACACCAGGGGATTGTAGACTGCGGCCGCGTGTGGTCCGAATCCGAGGGTGGAAACTTCATCGGAAAGACGGACCATGGCTTCCAGCATCTCACAGACCAGTTGTGTGTTGGCGGACACCGGATCCTCCTGCAACAGCTCGTTCGAACTACGGTACTCTTGAATTCTACGCATTTTTTTACTGCAATTGACGGCGGAACTTGATAATATCAAGGGATGATGCCAGGATGACAGCAATGATCACCCGGCGACAGGGTGTCGCTTCTGGCCGGGACCAAGACGTATCAGAATGGGTTGTGCAAGGGGGCTGGCAATGGCCGATGGCGTTGTTCGACGCATTTTTCAGGCTGTCTTCGGAAAAAAAATTGCCGGGACACGCATTTTTCCCATCACGACCAAGATCATCATAATTTTCACGCTTTTTATGATCGGCTCAAACATAACAACGAATTACATCAACCTTGTTTTCAGCCGCGAGGAGATGTCAAAGCTCCTCAAGGAGCTTCTGGTCAAGGACCTCAGGGAACTCTATTCCTACCTCAACAACCAGCATGAGATCTATCGCTTCAGCAATGACCTCAAACAGGTTGTCGGGCAGATCGAGGAAAAATCCCGGCGTGATTTCAGCAAGGCCAGTTCGCTGGCGATCGGTATCAAGACGGACGGCACGATCTTTTTTGCGGCGACCGGTTCGACAAATACCGACAGCCGCGAGAGCAAGGCAGATTCGGCGGCGGTCGCCGAAATGACACGCAGCCTCAATAAAGGCAAGATGGACGGGTTTGTCCGGTTGCACCATGGGGGGGCGGAGTATTACACAGTCTACCGCTATCATCCCAAGTGGGATGCCTTTCTGGTTCGGGGCGAGGAGTATGGGGAGTTCTTTGCACAGTCGGAGCGGATCTTTGTCAATGTGGCCATCATCAGTCTCCTGATTACTCTGGCCTGTGCATTGATCGGGATCATGCTTCTGCGGTTCATCCTCCGTTTCCTGCACAGGATCACGACGGACATCATTGCCATGACAGGCCAACAACAGCTCGGACTGGTCAATCTCCAGGGTGCGAGCAATGATGATATCACGTTTTTGGGGACGGCCTTCAACTCCCTCTCGAGTACCATCAACAGCATGATCACGATTTTCAAAAAATTTGTGAATCAGGATGTGGTGGCCCAGGCCTACCGGGAAAAAGTCGTCAGGCTTGAAGGCTCTACACGTGATTTGACCTGCCTTTTTTCGGATATCAAGCGCTTCACATTCATCACCGAAACACTCGGGCAGGACATCATAACGCTCCTCAACCTGCATTACGGGAACGCCATCCGCGAGATCATGCGACACGACGGGATCATCGGGTCAATCATCGGGGATGCGCTCCTCTCGGTTTACGGCGTTCTGGATGAGAGCAATGACAACAAATCCCTCCAGTCACTGCGTTCGGCTTGGGCGATCCAGAGCGAGGCGGCACTCCTCCGCGAGCGGATGACCGAGATCAAGCGCAATGTCGAAAAGCAGCAGGGGCGTCTGAGCGATGCCGAGGAACGTGTCTATCAGGCTGTCCTGATCGAGGTTGGCGTCGGTATCGATGGCGGCATGGTGTTCTACGGAAATATCGGATCCAATGAGCGGATGACGAACACGGTTATCGGGGATAATGTCAACTCCGCATCACGGCTTGAGGGGTTGACGCGGGTCTACCACGTGCCGGTCATCTGTTCGGAATATGTCAAAAACGATGTTGAAGCGAATGTACCTGGACATGGCTACATTTTTGTCGAGCTGGATACGGTCCAAGTCAAAGGAAAGACTATTGGCCGCCGGATCTATTATCCGGTCGAAGCAGCGAATGTGAACCGCTCGATGAAGACCGCCTTTGCACAGTATGAAGAAGCTCTCGAACTGTACTACAAAGGAAACTGGAAGCGGGCCAATGCCCTGTTCAAATCCTGTTCCTTCGAGCCGGCCGCGATTTTTGCAACACGGACCCAGGGCACCTGCCCGCGAAACTGGAGCGGTATATGGGAAATGACAACAAAGTAAGCCGGGGTCTGACCAGAAAGACTGAAGTCTTTTTCCGCGAGAATGCGGTCGAGACGATGGACCGTCCCGTCCTTTACTCTCTCGAGGACGAGTTTGCCAAGACCAAAAAGCGCAAGCATCTCTTTGTGTATGCCGGTGCGGTTCTGTTTGCGGGAGCCTTGGTCGTGGTGACCCTTGTGATTACCGGGGAAGTCCGGCGGCAGAGCGATGCCATCAAGGTGGATGTTTCGGATTTCAGGGACCTCAATCTGACGGATCTTTTGCAGAATACCAAAAAGGACGAGACCCGCCTGCGGAGCCTGATGCAGGAGATTGCCGATTTCAGGGGTAACTGGCAGATGGAGGCGCAGAAGGTCCGGGATCGCTATATCACCGAACGGGATATTGCCGCCATCCGGTACGCGGATGAGGCAGACAGGCAGCGTGCGCTTGCCGTGGTCCAGGCGAATGAAAGGGCTGAGATGGGTACACTGGATGCCCGCTACCAGAAGGCCATTGCCGAGCGACAGAAGGAGATCGACGAGATCACGAAGCGTCTTGCCGGTCGGGACAAAAAAATGGTCCAGGGTGCCCAGGCCATGGAAATGGTCCTCGGGAGTCAATTGAAATTGATCGAGATCGAGCGCAAAAAAATCGAGGATCAGTGGCGGCAGCGGCTGGACGAGGCCCAGAACCGTTTCCGCCTCGAAGCGGCAGAACAGCGCCGCCTGCAAAAAAAATTGACGGATTCCCTCGTTTTACGCTATAACCCGGTATTCGGGGATGCCTTGATGCAGGGGTTGATTGCCGGCAACTCGCGGCTCTCCGGACCAGGGACACAACATGCGTGGCAGGCGATCCTTGCCCGTGAAGGTGTGCTGGATCAGGCCGGATTCGCTTCCCTGCGGAAGAACATCCGGGATGAGAGAACGATCCTCGAGAGGATCATTGCAAACCGGTATACCAATTCGATAACGCCGGCCTTGAATGCCTTGGGCAACAGGCAGGCGGCCGTGGTTGCAGGATATGAAGCACTCTGGAGCGGGCTGGCAGCCCGGATCGAACAGAAAAACTCGCGCCTGGATTCTTACAACAGGGCGTTTGCCGCCCTGATGCAACAGACGCGGGAGCATGGGTATATCCTCGATACGCTCCGTCCGGATGCCTATCCGGTCATCGTCAACCCAGCCTATCAGGTTAAAAGCGGGGATATGGCGTTCGTGATTCGTGGCGAGAATACGAGGATCGGGATGGTCCGGCTTGAACGCTCCCGGGATGGACTGATTGCCATTCCCGAGGGTGCGTTTTCTGACAAGCCGGCGGCTCTTGACAAATTACTGCTGCAGCTGCGATGACCCGCAGGTGTGTGCCCGGAAATGGAGAATGAGATGAAATCCTGTCTGATGATTGTGCTTGTCGCGGGAATGCTCTGTATCGGCGGAACGGCTTTTTCGGCCGAGGACATTCCGAATTTTTCGACAATCGGATTGACACTGGTTTCCCAGACGAATCAGGAGGATGGCCGCGTTGTGGCCAGTCTCAAGGATGCTTCCGGGAGAGAGTGTTCGATTTCCTGGGAGAGTGCACCGGATGCTGCCAATCTGCGCAAGATCGCCGAGCTGCGGGATATTGTCCACTCTTGGGCCGGCCTCGAGGTACGCACCCTCTCGATCATCCTCTCAGGACAGACGGTTGAGGCGGTGGTTGTCCCCGAGCGGCTCACGATAGAGGGGACCGATGTTGCCCGTTTCATGCCGGCCGGGATCGGTTTCTACTATCGGGAGTATGTCCAGTTCGATTTCCGGATGGTCAAGGATTCAATCTCGATGAGGATTGCCGGGCGTTTCATTGACCGGGTTGGACTGGCAACACTCATCCAGCGGGCGATCGATAACCCTTTGACCTTTGCGGACAAGACCAATTATATGGCGCGTCTTGATCGTCTGGACAGGCTCCTAGAGGAGTTGGTGGCACGAAATGCCCGTCTTGAGCGGGAGCACCAGCTTTTGCGACACGCCACGCTCCGGCTCTTCAATACCGGGTTCCTCTGCGGACCTGACGAGATTCCTGAAAAATCCGTCAAACGGGCTGTTGCCATCAAGACGGCCAATCCCAAATTTGATGCAGACGCCCTTCGGGATGCTTTGCGCAAGGAAGGGATAAAACTCTCGGGGGGGGAAGTCGAACTGATCCTTGCGATTTTTTTCAACGAATGGGATGATTGATTCCGGGCGGGATTGCCCCGACCGGTTGCAAAACCACATGCTGCTGTTTCCAGAGGTTCTCTTGTGCCGGATCAGGTCCGGGGCGTGGCTGGTTTTTGTGCGCACCCCGGGAAAAGCCGATTGGGGACTGGACTCCACACGGACAGAAACCTGTCATAATTTCTTGCCTCCCCCGGGGATCGGTTCCGGGGAGCGGTCTTTTCTGGTACACAGGCACGGCCTTTTTGTAAATTCAACGTGGATGCATCCGCTTCGGATTATGCGCAATGCTGCGGATGCCGGTATCGGGGCGCATTCAGAGGACAGAGTCGGGCAGGGTCATGACAACGCAGCATCTTGAACGGGTACGTCATCTCTTGACGCAGGCGGGTATCGAGGCCGGTGCTTCGGACGAAGATGTGCGGAACGGAAAACGGCTTTTGCATGAGGGTTCGGTTCTCTCGTTTGAAAGCGGACCCGGGGTGTTTTCCTGCAGGGTGGCCGATGAGCGTCTCCATGATGTGCGTCTCGAGGAACAGGGGACATGCCTTGAGGGGACGTGTACCTGCGGCCAGGCGACCGGCCGCTGTGCCCATGTGATTGCAGCCCTCTATGCCCTGAAAAAGCGGCTCCCGGCCAGGGCGTCTGCCGTGGGTTCACCGGGGAAAGCCCGGGGGGTTCTCGAGTTCTTCAGGGAGAGCATGCATTTTGTTCCACCCTCGGGCTCGGTCTCACCCGGGCTGGATGCCATCCTGGATCTCCGTGGCCTCTTCCGCAAGGAGCGGACCTGCACCGTCCAGTTGCGGATCCAGGCATCCGATGGACTCCTCGTTCCCGATCCGGGTGCCTTCCTTGATGCCTGGAAGGCGCGCTCCCAGATGCGGATTACCGATGCGGTTCTCTACGATCCTTCCATCTGGCTGCTTGATGCCGGGGAGGAACGGCTCTTGGGCTGTCTCTGGCAACTTCAGGATGCCGGAGCGGCGCTGCCCGTCCAGCGGGGGTTGCAACTCACGGCGGCGGCCCTGCCGGGGGTACTGGATGCCTTGGCCGGAACCCGGGTTGGTGTCCGTGCCGGCGGTGATGACGTAAAAGAATACTTTGTCGATGGAGATGCCCTCAACTGCGAGTACAGGGTCCGTGACCTCTCGGGAGGGGATCTGGAGATCGGGTTTGTTCTGCATAACGGCGAATTCCACTGCAGCAGTAGCGCCATCTCCCTCCTTCCCCTGCAGCCGGTCTGGGCCGTGGCTGGCGATCGTCTGGTCCGGGTGGATACCCTCCTGGCTCTTTCGATGCAGAATGCCCTCCATCAGTATACCGGGATGCCCGAGCGGATCACGGTTCAACGTGTCGAGGCGACAACGGTGCTTGAGGAACTCCTGCCATTTTTGGAGCGGCGGGGGCGGCTGACAATGGAAGGCCGCATGGCCAAATGCATCAAGCAGGCAAACCGGCCGCCCAGACCCGTTGTCCGTGTCGATATGCATGAGCTCCTGATCCGGCTTGATCTTGATCTCGGATTCCGCTACGGCCGGGAACGGGTCGCCTGGAATCATCCCGGTCGCCTGGTCCAGAGCGGGGAATACAGTTGGCAGATCCGCAGGCAGCAGGACGAACAGCACATCGTTGACCTGATTGTAGCAGCAGGGTTCAGGGCCGACGATGACGGGCACTTTGTCCTCCAGGACGAGCAAAAATTCTTCGAGTTTGTCTATTTCGTCCTTCCGGAGCATGCCGGACAATGGGATGTCTATTACAATGCGGCCTTCAAACAGGCGGCCCGACGCCTCTCGCGTCCCAGGGTCGGTGTCAAGCTGTCAAAAAAATATGATTTTTTGGAACTCTCCATATTTCCGAGGGAACGGGGACTGGCCCTGGATCCGATGGCCGTCCTCGAATCGGCCCGGGCGGGAAAGGGCTATGTCCGGCTCTCCAATGGCCAGTTCCTTCCTCTTTCTGATGAACAGAAGGCCCTCCTCAGAGAGTTGGCTGGGCGGGTGGATTTTTCTCCGGCGCGGAGGGATGGCCGGAACATCCTGACAGCGGAGAGCATTTTCGCACCGGTAGTGGCCGAAACGATGAGGGAGAATGCCCCAAAAGAGGACGGTGATATCGAAGGAGATGCCTCCCTGGAGGGCTTCTCCGAGAGCCTTGTGAGCTGGAAAAAGCGGGTCACCATTCCCGAGGGGATCAATGCCACTCTCCGTGAGTACCAGCATGACGGCCTCTCCTGGCTGGCAAACATCTACACAAACAGTCTGGGCGGGATTCTGGCGGACGATATGGGACTGGGGAAGACGCTCCAGACGATTACGTTCATCCAGTATGCCGTCACGGCGGGAGAAAAGGATCCCTTCCTGATTGTTTGTCCCTCGTCCCTCGTTTTCAATTGGGTGGCCGAGCTCTCGCGATTTGCGCCGGCGCTGGCCGTGCTCTCCGTCGGAGGGACACCACTGGCGAGGCAGGAGATGTACAAGGAACTCTTCATGTTCCATGTCGTCGTGATTTCGTACAATCTTCTCCAGAAAGACCAGGAGTTTCTCGAAAACAGGGAATTTGCCTGTATTTTTCTCGACGAGGCACAACATATCAAGAATCCGGGTTCGATCCGGACGATCAGTGCCAAGGCCATCCGTGCCCGGTCCCGCTATGCCCTGACCGGAACACCGATCGAGAATTGTCTCGGGGAGCTCTGGTCGCTCTTCGATTTTGTCCTTCCAGGGTACCTGTTTACCTACCAGAGGTTCAAGGATGAAATCGAAAAGCCGATCATGGAAGGCTCGTCCGATGAAGCGCTTGCCACGCTCAAGTCCCGGATTGCGCCGTTCATGCTCCGCCGGACCAAGGACGAGGTGCTGACCCAGCTTCCGCCCAAGACCGAGCAGGTTTCGATCTGTCCGATGTTCGACGAGCAGAAGGAAGCCTATCTCTCGGTCCTTTCGTTTTTTGATTCCAGTCTCCTGCCGGCGATCGAAAAGGACGGTGTCCAAAAGCATTCGCTTGAACTCCTGGCGGCTTTGACCCGCCTCAGGCAGATTTGCTGCCATCCCGGCCTGGCCCTCGAGAAATACGGTTCGGCGACTTCGGGCAAGATGGAGCTCATCTTTGAAATCATGAACCAGGCTGTGGACGGGGGACACAAGACACTGATCTTCAGTCAGTTTACCGGAATGCTCGACCTGATCGAGCAGCGGTTGGGTGCCGAAGGGTTTTCGGTCTGCCGCCTGGACGGTTCGACCAATGTCAAGCACAGGGGCGAGATCGTCAAGCGTTTCAATGAAGATTCCGGGATGAATGCCTTTTTGATCAGTCTCAAGGCGGGAGGAACCGGACTCAACCTGACAACGGCCGATACGGTGATCCATGTTGACCCCTGGTGGAATCCGGCTGCCGAGGACCAGGCCTCAGCCCGTGCCTGGCGAATGGGACAGACGAGACCGGTCATGGTCTACAAATTGATCGCCGAAGGAACTGTGGAAGAGAAGATTCTGGCGCTCCAACAGGACAAGAAGCGGTTGGTCCAGGCCGTGATCGGAGACAGCCCCGTCAATCTCTCGCGGCTGACACTTGACCAGATCAAGGATCTCTTCAAGCGTGAGTAGACAGATATGAAAATCGACAAAAGCATGCATCAACCGGAATCGTACTGTCATGTCCAACGCTTTGTCCGGGGGGATGGACAGGCCCTGCCGCGTATCAGCCGATGGCGCGAGAGGGCTGGGTTCGTTTTTCGGAAAATCCTGGCCCGAAAAATTGTTCTCAGGATTTTACTGTTGTTCTGTTCGGCGCGGATCATACCTCGCCGGTATCTTGTGCGCTATTTTCGCTCGCCCGGGGTCCTGGTCGAGGTCGAGGACGTTCTCGGAAAAGTCCGTTCGATCGGAGGGTGGAGCCGTGCTTGGGCAAATCTCGCGGCAGGCAGGGTGGCGCTCGCCAGGGATGCCTGCCAGTCAGGTTGGTACGAAACGGCTTGTGGGCATGAACTGGCCGCGGCCCTGTATTATCATGGAGCTTCCTCGACACTCTGTACAAGCGGGGAGATCCGGTTGCGCAATATGGAACGGGCGGACACCGCAATGACCCGGGCGATGCAGCTCGTTCATGAACGGTCTGCCGGGGTGTCTCTGGGGATCGGTGATGCCCTCTTGGTCCGGATTCCCTGGAAGGGGACATCGTTCAACGGTTGGCTTCTTCTGCCACCCCGGTCAGTCAGGGACGGTCTCAGGACCACCGTTGTCATTCCGGGAGGCGCTGATTCAGGGAAGGAAGAATACCTGCAGTATGCGCGACACTTTCTCGTACGGGGATTCGCCGTTCTGGTGATGAACGATCCCGGGGTCGGTGAAACGGCCCGGATGCTGCCACTGGAGCCGGATGGCGGTGCCCTGTACGATGCGGTTCGGGAGAGTCTGGTCCGGGCAGCGTCCAGGTATGTCACGGGGGAGAGCTTCTGGCTTGGTGCATCGCTGGGCGGATGGAAGGTCCTTCAGGTTGGCGTCCATCGCGGACGTGCCGACGGCCTGCTGGGGATTGTCTCGATCTCGGGCCCGTATCGCCCGGAGCGGTACTATGGGCGCCTGGTCTTTGCCATTCACGAAATGGTTCGCTTCGCCCTGGGTGTGCGATCTTCGGGGAGGATACGGGCGGTGCTTCGGCTGTATTCCCTTGAAACCACGATCGGTGCGATCAGCGTGCCGTCATTGGTTGTCGTGGGCGGGCGTGAACGGATCATTCCGGCATCGGACGGTATCCGGCTGTATACTGATATCGGAGGCAGTGATGTGGCCATGTACTATCTGCCCGGGTCGGATCATGTCTGCATGGATGGTGTTGACCTGGTCTTGCCCGATATCGCGGACTGGATGTATGCACGCTGTCCCCGAAGGATGATCCAGGAGGAGGGTTCGTGATCCGTCGCCAGGTTGCCGAAGAATCGATCCTGTTTTTCAGTATCCTCAAGTGGTTTTTCCTCGCCATGGTTTCCGGTGCCAGTGTCGGTTTGGTCGTCGGCTGTTTCATGTTGGCCTTGGATGCTGCCATCGGATCTGTTCAGGTAATTCCGAACTACTATTACCTTCTTCCCCTGGCGCTGGTCTGTACATCCTGGGTTTCCCGTCGGGTGGTTCCGCTGGCTGACGGCTACTCAACCAACCGGGTGATCGCCAGTATCCACAAGAATGTCTTGGTGCACCCCTTTTCCGTCGTCAAGGCGTTTTTCCTTCCGATCATTACCATCGCCTGTGGTGGCTCGGCCGGACGGGAGGCCCCCGGTGCCGACATCGGGGCAGGATTGAGTGCGGGACTCTCGAGACTCCTCAGGCTTGATCCGGCGGATCGGCGCAAGTTGATGATATGCGGGATCAGTGCCGGGTTCGCAGCGGTCTTCGGTACACCGATTTCGGGAGCGATCTTTGGCGTCGAAGTCCTTTTTGTGGGGGCATTGCTGTACGAAGTCCTCTTCCCGTCCTTCGTTGCCGGTATCATCGGGTATCAGGTGGCGTCCGCCATCGGTGTAGTCTATGTGCATACGCCGATAAAATTTGTTCCGTTGTTTACGGAGGATTTTTTCCTCAAGGTGGTTGTTGCGGGGATCTTTTTTGGCTTGGTGACGGTTCTTGTGATCGAGACACTGCGTGCTACCCGGCGTTTTCTCGAAAAGCATGCCAGGCGTCTTGTGATCCGGGCCCTGGCTGGAGGGGTCTTGATCGTTCTTCTGGTCGAGCTGACCTCGGAGAAGTATCTCGGGCTGGGGGTTGCGCAGATGGCGCTCTATACGAGCGGTCAGCCTGCCGAGTGGTTTGATTTTCTGCTCAAACTGGTGTTTACCGCCCTGACGCTCCAGGCCGGAGGTGTTGCCGGCCTGGTCACACCTGTCCTTTTCATCGGTGCGGCGGCCGGATCCTTCTTCGCAAAGTTCTACACGATCTCCAGCACGCATCTGGGCGGATTGTATCTGGCCGACCTTTTGAAATTCCAGAACCCGGTCTTTCCGGCACTGGGCATGGTCTCGCTCCTGGCCGGGGCAGCCAATACACCTCTTTCGGCCAGCATCATGGCCATGGAGCTGTTCGGGCCCGAAATCGCACCCTATGCCGCAGTCACCTGCCTGATCAGTTTTTTGATGACCGGCAACCGAAGTATCTACCCTGCACAGGTTCTTGTCATCAAGAAGACCCGTTCTCTGGGCGTGCAGCACGGGAGGGAGATGGGAGACGTGCATCAGCGCTACTACCTGCACGATACGCGTGTGGCGGGAGGGCTCTGGCTTTTTATTCGGGGGATGAAAAAGGCCCTGCGGCGCATGTTTTCAAAGCGGAGGAGACGATGACAGTCAGGGCAGAGCCGGGAACGGATGCCCTGATGGTACGGTCACGTCATTTTTTGAGGAAGAGGTTCTCGACGTCGTTTGCCTCAAATTCGGTCGCGTAGAATTTGATCAGCTTCTCCTGCTCGGTCTCGAGCTCCTCTTCGGAGAGTTTTTCAAACCCTTCTTCACCGAATTTTGCGACAAGATCCCGATCGACAAGGGTGTCGATCAGCCTGTCCCAAAAGCAGGACTCGTCATATTCCTCGACAAAGGAATTGAGCATCAGCTCGAAATCTTCGGTGGGAAAGAAGGATCCTTCCTCGTCCTTTTCGACGATCTCGCCCAAGCCGGCTTCTTCGGCTTTGCTGTAGAGGAGATCGAAGATTCCCTGGAACTCTTCGATCGTTTCCTCGCGATAGCTGTTTGCCATGGCGTTCCCGAGGGAGACCAGTTTCAGGAGATTCTCGTATTGCTTTTTGTCAAGTTCAAGTGTCATCGGTTTTTTCCTTGGTTCTCTGAATTCTCTCAAATATAGACAGTCCGGAGCAGGGTGTATATGGCAAAACAACGGTCCGGGTGGAATGGTGAGAACAAAAAAAACAGCCCCGGAGGGCTGTTGTATCGGGCAAATGTCGATCAGAAGTCGTAGCGGATGAAGACCGTCGGGCGGACTTCGACTTCAGGATCACCCAAGACAAGCTTGTTGATCTCGACTTCGGTCCCGAGCCAAAAATCTTTGAGAGACTTGTCAGCCAGGCTCCAGTTGAACAGAAGCTGCGGTTCGGTGACAAAACCGATTTTTCCGCTGTTCATTCCCGTCATTTGGGTGACATCGACAAAACCCGTAAAGACGATCTGGGACTGATCTCCATCCTTGAGAAGATCGATGCTCCAGACGAGGGTTGCCTGCCAGGTTGCACCGGGCTCAGGAGAACCGTCCCAGTTTCTGTACATCACGGCCGAAAGGGAGGCTGTCAGCAGGAAGGGAACGGGGAGAGCCATTTTGGCTCCGGCCAGAAGAGCCGCCGGCTTCCAGTGTGTCGACCCGTTGTATTCGAAGTGCAGGCTGAGACCATCGGCGCCGATGAGCTTGCCGACATCGAAATCACGACTGACTTCGAAATAATTCCCGGCATAACCGAAGGAATAGTCGGCGCCTGTGTCGAGATCGAGGAAGAAGAACCAGCTTCCCGATGCGTCAGTTGCAAAACCGGTGAACGTTGTTGTGAAGATTTCACGATCGAAATCCATGTGGTTTTCGACCGAGAGAACGGAGAAACCGAAGGCGGTCGTTGAGAGACCCAATGCCAAGGCGACAACCAGCAAAACTTTCGTCATTTTTTTCATGCAAGAGCTCCTTTCGAACTTGGTACAACCGGATGTCAGTATACCCGATTCGTGTCGGGATGCAAGAATTTTTTCGGTCTGCCCCGAAGCAAGTCAGGATGCCGTCAGAGGCCTGCATCCCGGGAACCCGCCAGGACTGACCATGCCGCTGTCCGGTTTAGAGTGCCGTGATCGAGAAAACCGAATCCAACTTGACCATCTTCATGAGGTCATAGACAGCAGGCTGGGCGTTTTCAACGCGCATTACCCCGTTGGCGGTCGAAATATCCTTGTAAAACAGGAGGAGCTTTCCGATGCCTGCGCTGCCAATATGGGGAACATCTTTGAGGTCAAAGACGATTTCGCGGGTGCCAACAAGGGACAGAGCATGAAAACGCTCCTTGAGTTGCTCGGCCGCTTTTTCATCTATACGTCCAGCAAGGACGAACCGGACCTGGTCTCCGGACTGGTGTACACTCATCTCCATACAGTTGGTGCTCCTTGGGTGAAGTAGTTTGGCATGCATTTCATGAGAGTGCCTTCCAACATTCTATCAGATTCGAAGAACATTGCAAGGAATCTTTGCCTGTCTGTTGGCCGGGCATGGCTCTTTCGATCGAAATCATGGCCACACGCCCGTCATCTGACCACGAAATATCTCCGGCATAATTTTTTATGATGAAGATGCCCCGACCGCAGAGTTTGAGAAGGTTGTCCGTACTGCGTGGATCGCCGATTTTTTGATGGTCAAACCCCGGACCTTCATCTTCGACAGAGAGGACACAATCCACGCCGATTCTCCAGCTGACCCGGATGGTTTTGGACGGGTTCTTCCGGTTTCCGTGCTTCCATGCGTTGAGGACCGCTTCCTCGATGATCAGTCGTACACGGCTCTCGGCCGCTTCAAAGCCGGCGGCATCCAAGCTCGCGGAGAGTTCGTCGGCCAGGCTGGAGATCCATGCGCTGATGTCCGTGTCACTTCCGGGTTTGATCTCTTTGCTGACATCTGGAGTGGCTTTCTCGATTGATTGTTCAAGCGTGACGACGCCGGTTTTCGATGCATCAGGAAAACGCCAGTGAATCCGGTCTCCCGCTTCGAACCGGAACCAGCCGGAGAGCAGGGTCTGGTCGGCATTGCCGGCACAGTGACGGGCGTTGAGGGACTGGAGCGGCACTTGTACTCCCGAACGTAGGGCTGTGATGGTGCAGGAAGTGGTATGGGCCAGTCGCAGCAGGCTTTGCCGGCAGTCCAGAACCGCAACGCCGGCATCGATCCGGAGATCGGGCGAGCCGAGTCCTGATTCCTTGAGGAGTTCGAGTGCACGGAGCAGGGCTGTGCAGGGAAGGGCTTCCCGGACCGACAGGAGGAGATGCAGGGCGGTTGTACACGCCAGCCTGGCGACGGCCTGGTCAACCGGGCCGAGAAGACAGGCCGACAGGATTTTGGTCGGGCTGCGACCCTGGCCCCCGCAGGGTGTGACAAAGACATTCAAACCGGGCAGGCCGGCCGGGACGAGGGAAACCAGAGAGAACCCGTCTCCGGCCGGGATATGGCGTACTGGAGGGCCATGGATGAAGTCCGAGAGGCCATCGAGTGACTGCATCTGGCCTGCTCCTAGAAGTCCCGGATGTCGCCATCATCCAGGGGGATCACTTGCTCCGGGGAAACACTTCCGATCCGGGCGTGCTGGGGTGTAGGGCTGGCAGGAATTTGTTTGGGAGCTTCCACTTCCGCTTCTGGTGCCCGTGCTGCCGGCGTGTCATGGCTGACTCCACGCTGGGTATAGTACTCGTGCTCGAAGAGTTCGGAATTATGGACACCGGCCACGATGTGGGAGAGTTCCGTGATGCGTGCACGGACTGTTTTGGAATTCCCTTCCAGCTCCTTGGCGGTGGCTGCTGTTTCCTCGGAACTTGCCGCAATCTGTTGCGTGACATTTTCGATCTCGTGGGAGGTGGTCGAGAGCTGTTCAATCCCCCGGGCCTGCTGCCTGCTGGCATCGGTGATGGCGGATGTTTTTTCTCCGATCAGAGTCGCCGATTCGACGATTCCTTCGAAATCCGCATTCATCAGCTTGATGGACTGCGCGGCGTGTGAGACACGCTGCACGGTATTGTTGAGGAGGGTCTGCGTGTTCTTGGCGGCTTCGGTGGTGTTCATCGCAAGATTGCGGACCTCGTCGGCGACAACGGCAAATCCGGCGCCGGCGGTTCCGGCTCTGGCGGCCTCGATCGCGGCATTCAGGGCGAGGAGATTGGTCTGGAAGGCGATTTCATCGATCGTTTTGATGATTTTGGCTATCTGTCCGTTGTCCTGTTCGATCTGGGACATGCTCTTATTGAGCTCGACCAGTTTTTTGAGGGCCTGTCCGGATTTTTCGAGGTTCTCGTTCATCAACTCGTTGGCGCCACATGTCAGCTCGGCCGCCTGCTTGGACATGGAGGCCATCTCGGCTAAAGAGCTGGTTGTTTCCTGGAGAGCGGCGGCCTGCTGGGATGAACCCTTGGCCAGATTCGCACTGGATGCGGCCAGTTCGTCCGAAGCGCTTTCGACATTGAGGGCCGCTTCGCGGAGACTGTCGAGCGCGGCGAAGACCGGAAGCATGATGAAGCGTTTGGCTATGATGTAGACGATGTACGAAGCGATGGCGATGGAGAGGAGGATGGCAATGATCAGTTTAAGACGGAAATCGGAGAGTGGCTCCTGGTAGGGTTCAATCGGGAGGATGGCAGCCACGACACGTGTGCCACTCACGCCAATGGTTGCCAAAACCGGGACCCCGTCCAGTACAGTTTCGATCACACCTGTTTTTTTTGCGAGGATTGTCTTGCCCCAATCGGTTTCGGCGAGCTTGGACCCAACCCGTTTGGCTTGGGGATGTGCGAGACAGACACCTTTTTCATCCATCACAAAGACCCAGCCCCCCATGCCGAACTTGGCGGTCCGGATCAGGCTCTGGAGGTCATTTTTTTCCATCATGTCCTGGAGTTCCCTCGGCTGGACTCCAACCTGGATCAGGCCGGGACGGTCACGCCGGGCGACCGTGATGTACTGGAAGATCTCTTTGGTCGTCCCACGGGGTTGGGGATCTTGGGCCATTTCAAAGCTGGTATTTGTCAAGCCGGGCAAAAACGGTCTGGTCTGGTCTTGGGTGGTAAAGTCAAAACCGTAAAATACCGGGACGCTTCCCCATGAGAGCACACCCCGCCCATCGGTGACATGGAGTTCAGAGACACCGGTGGTCTCCTGGAGGCGTTTCATCTGTGCCGGAGCAAGGACACCGGGATCCATCTCGATGATCTGGCGGATCATCTTGGTCTGGCGGAGGTATTCCTTGTTGAGGGCGTTTTTCATGGCAGCAATGCCTTCGTCTGTACGCTTGATGCCCGACATGACCTGCTCCAGCCCGGATTCGCCGTCATGCTGCATGAGATCATCGATAATCGCATCGAGCTGTTGATAGGCAAAAAACGCAATGACAAAGATCGAAAGGATCAGGATCGTCTGGACCGGCCAGAGGATCTTGTTTTTGACACTCATATTGGAAAACACGCTCATGTTGCACTCCTTGCGCAGTCCTCAAAAAAACAAACCCCATCGATTATCGGAGAGTGTATACCCATTTTTGAATTTTTGAAAGGTCTCAACGCGGAGGTGTGAACCCGCACGGGGACACAGCCTTGCGTGACGGGGTGTCTGCCCTCTCTTGGGGTACAGGCGTGACACGGAACAGGCAGATCCGCTCTCTGCCTGAGGCTGTTCAGCAAAAAAAAGAGGCCGTCCTTGTGGGACAGCCCCGTATGGCTTTGAAACGGCCCCTGTGTCAGGGATTCTTCACGACGAGGGAGATGATCTCTGCCTTGTCACGAATTTTGGCAGCCAGGGAATCATCGATCCCGGTTGAGCAATGGATCCGGGCGCAGGCGGCCGCCTCGCCGGTGTAGATCAGGTTTTCCATCTGCTCGACGTTTATTGAGGACTGGGAGAGCAGGTTGAAGACGTGGGCAAGGACGCCTGGCTTGTTTTCGTGGCGGATCTCGAGGATGGTGCGCGCTGAGGTCTCACCGCAGAGGTTGACGACATTGGGGATCTCGCCGGTCTTGAGCATGCACTCGATGATGCGCACGGTCTCCATCGCGATCGCCATCTGGGCCTGTTCGGTCGAGGCGCCGATGTGGGGCGCGGAGGCCACGCAGTCAAGATTGGCGACCTCGGAGGTGAAGTCAGCCTCGCTCCCGGCCGGTTCGCCGGGGAAGACATCCAGCCCGGCCCGAATCCCCTTTTCCTGGATGGCTTGTTTGAGGGCATCGTAGTCTACGACGGACCCGCGGGATGTGTTGACGAAGATCGCGCCCTTCTTCATGGCGTCAAAGAACTTGGCGTCGATGATGTTTTTTGTTTCGGCGGTCGCGGCAACGTGGACCCTGACGACATCGGACGCCTTGGCGAGATCGGCCAGGCTGGCGGCCCGTCTCACGCCCATGGCGGCGGCATCCGTCTCG
>ERZ795056.1924-NODE-1924-length-23740-cov-56.265949_pt1 | contig 23740 bp, 21 predicted proteins | sample MGYA00375140_ERZ795056 | MGnify/ENA primary metagenome ERZ795056 (study PRJEB30185, sample SAMN05720227) | activated sludge metagenome | isolation source: Anaerobic digester | place: USA | collected 2015-03-09 ... | reverse complement strand
TGGTGCGCGCCTTCAGCTACTTCTCGCATCTCTGCAACATCGCCGAAGACCAGCATCACATCCGCCGCTCCCGCGCCCACCAGATCGCCGGCTCGGCGCCCCGGGAAGGCAGCCTGGCCCATGCCCTGCAGCGCGCTTTCGATGCCGGCATGGGCAGCACCGAGCTGGCCGCCTTCTTCGACACGGCCCACGTGGTGCCGGTACTCACCGCCCACCCCACCGAAGTCCAGCGCAAGAGCATCCTCAACTGTCAGATGGTCATCGCCCGCCTGCTCGACGAGCGCGACCGCATGCAGCTGACACCCGAGGAACAGGACGCCAATTTCGAAGCCCTGCGCCGCGCCGTGCTGACCCTGTGGCAGACCCGCATGCTGCGCACCGAAAAGCTGTCGGTGATGGACGAGGTGAGCAACGGCCTGTCCTACTTCGACTACACCTTCCTGCGGGAACTGCCGCGCCTTTACGCGGGCCTCGAAGACCGACTGAGCAGCCGTGACCGGACCTGGGGCGCCATGGAACTGCCCAACTTCCTGCGCGTGGGCAGCTGGATCGGCGGCGACCGGGACGGCAACCCCTTCGTCACCGCCGAGATCCTCGAAAAGGCCCTGGCCACCCAGGCCGAAAAGGTTCTCACCTATTACATGGACGAAGTGCACACCCTTGGCTCGCAGCTTTCGGTGGCCCAGGGTCTGGTCAGCGCATCCGATGCCCTGCTGCGTCTGGCCGGCGCCTCACCGGATGGCTCGCCCCACCGCAGCGACGAGCCCTACCGCCGCGCACTGACCGGCGTCTATGCCCGCCTCGCCGCCACCTACGCCCAGCTCCTCGGCCATCAACCCCCGCGCCACGCGGTGGCTGCCGCGGCCCCCTACGCCGGGCCTGACGAGCTGGCCGACGAACTGGAGGTCGTGCACCGTTCCCTCACCGCCAACGGCCTCGGTGCCCTGGCCCGGGGGCGTCTGCGCCACCTGCGCCGCGCCGTGTCGGTGTTCGGCTTCCATCTGGCGCCCATCGACCTGCGCCAGAACTCGGATGTCCACGAGCGTGTCGTCGCCGAACTGATCAAGTCCATCGACCCGTCCCGCGACTACCTGGCCCTGGACGAGGCCGGCCGCATCGAAATGCTGCTCGAGGAGCTGGCCACGCCCCGCCCCCTGGCCTCCCCGTGGATCGACTACTCCGAAGAAAGCCAGGGCGAACTGGCCATCTTCCGGGCCGCCCGCGCCGCCCACCTGCGCTACGGCAAGGCCGCGGTGCCCAACTGCATCATTTCCAAGACCGACGACGTCTCCGACATCCTCGAGGTGGCCGTGCTGGCCAAGGAAACCGGCCTGCTGCGCCCCCTGGAAGGCGCCCTGGACGTGAACATCATCCCGCTGTTCGAGACCATCGGCGACCTGCAGAACGCCGCCGGGGTCATGGACCGCCTGTTCGCCATCCCGGCCTACATGGCCCTGCTGGCGTCCCGCCGCAAGGAGCAGGAGGTGATGCTCGGCTACTCCGACAGCAACAAGGACGGCGGCTTCCTCACCTCCGGCTGGGAGCTCTACAAGGCCGAGATCGGCCTGGTGGACACCTTCGCCCGCCACGGTGTGCGCCTGCGCCTGTTCCACGGCCGCGGCGGCTCCGTGGGCCGCGGCGGCGGCCCCAGCTACCAGGCCATCCTGGCCCAGCCGGGCGGCGCCGTGCAGGGCCAGATCCGCCTCACCGAACAGGGCGAGGTGATCGCCTCCAAATACGCCAACCCGGAAGTCGGCCGGCGCAACCTGGAAGTACTGGCGGCCGCCACCCTGGAAGCCACCCTCTTCGCCCCCCGCGACCCGGCCCCCCGCCCCGAGTACCTGGAGGCCATGGACGAGCTGTCCGAAGCGGCTTTCCAGGCCTACCGCAACCTGGTCTACGAGACCGACGGCTTCGAACAGTATTTCTGGGAATCCACCGTGATCTCGGAGATCGCGGCGCTAAACATCGGCAGCCGCCCCGCCTCCCGCAAGAAATCCACCGCCATTGAGGATCTGCGCGCCATTCCGTGGGTGTTCAGCTGGGCCCAGTGCCGCATCATGCTGCCGGGCTGGTATGGCTTCGGCTCGGCCGTCCATGCCTACCTGAAGAAGCACGGTGACGCCGGCCTGGCACGCCTTTCGGCCATGCACAAGGAGTGGTCCTTCTTCGCCACCCTGCTCTCCAACATGGACATGGTGCTGGCCAAGAGCGACATCGCCATCGCCAGCCGCTATGCCGAACTGGTCAAGGACAGCGCCCTGCGGGAAGCCATCTTCCCGCGCATCGCCAAGGAGCACGCCAGCACCACCGAAATGCTCCTCAGCATCACCGGACAGGCCGAGCTGCTTGACGCCAACCCCCTGCTAAAGCGCTCCATCCGCAACCGCTTTCCCTACCTGGATCCGCTCAACCACGTGCAGGTCGAGCTGCTGCACCGCTACCGGGAAGGCCACCAGGACGAGCGCGTCCGGCGCGGCATCCACCTTTCCATCAACGGCATTGCCGCGGGGCTGCGCAACAGCGGCTGACCCCCCGGTCGACAAGGTGCAACACAGCCGGTGCAGGCTAGCCCCTGCAACCGGCTTTTTTCTTGCCCCCCGACCGGAGACCCCATGGACAATCAGGAAATCGGCGACCTGCACCGTCGCCTGGAACGCGAACTCCTCGACAGCTACGACGAAGAACTCGAGCTGGAACTCGACGACCGTCGTTTCGAGGAAATCGGCAGCGGCACCGCCCATCCGCCGACCGACGAAGAGAAGGCCCAGCGCCAGCGCTACTTCAAGGAACTGCTGCGCCTGCAGGGCGAACTGGTGAAACTGCAGGATTGGGTGGCCACCACCAAGCACCGGGTGGTGATCCTCTTCGAAGGCCGCGATGCGGCCGGCAAGGGTGGCGTCATCAAGCGCATCACCCAGCGCCTCAACCCCCGGGTGTGCCGGGTGGTGGCCCTGCCCGCCCCCAACGACCGGGAGCGCACCCAGTGGTACTTCCAGCGCTACGTCCCGCACCTCCCCGCAGCAGGCGAGATGGTGCTGTTCGACCGCAGCTGGTACAACCGGGCGGGCGTGGAACGGGTCATGGGCTTCTGCTCGGATGAGGATTACGAAGAGTTCTTCCGCTCGGTGCCCGAGTTCGAGCGCATGCTGGTGCGTTCGGGCATCCAGTTGATCAAGTACTGGTTCTCGATCACCGACGAAGAACAGCACTTCCGCTTCCTGTCACGCATCCACGACCCCCTGAAGCAATGGAAGCTGAGCCCCATGGACCTCGAATCCCGCGCCCGCTGGGAGAAATACACCGAGGCCAAGGAGATCATGCTGGAACGCACCCACATCCCCGAAGCGCCATGGTGGATCGTCCAGGCCGACGACAAGAAGGCCGCCCGGCTCAACTGCATCCATCACCTGCTGGGCGAGATCCCCTACGCGGAGGTGGAGCGCCCCCTGGTTGATCTGCCGGCCCGCGTTCGAAACCCCGACTACGTGCGCCACGAGGTTCCCCCCGAGATGTTCGTACCCGACTATTTCCGCTAGCTTCAATCCAGCGCTTCCAGCCCCCGGGTGGCCCAGTTCAGCACGGCCGCATGCACGGTCATCCGGGGGGCCAGATCGGGCAGGTCGCGGCGGATCACCTCGGCGGCGAAGTGCGCCATGAAGCGCGCCTTCAGCTCGGCCCGGGCCCGGTCCGAGCCGATATCCTGGTAGGGCGAGGACGCCAGCAGCAGGAAGCCGTCATCCGGAATGCGCCCTTTGTACATGTTGGAAGCGATGATGGCGCCGGCCTTGCTGATGGGGTCGGCAAGATCAGGGCTGTAGGGGCCGATGATCAGCGCCAGGTTGGGGGCGTGCAGGAAGTCGAAGCCCCGCCCCACGCAGATCATCCACTCCCGGTGCTCGATGTCGAGCTGCCGGTCCAGCTTGCGCACCTCCGCCACGTGGGCGATGTTGCCCGCCACCAGTCGCGCCAGATCGGCCAGCATCACCCCCGGCATGTCGGGAAACAGGGGTTGCAGGCGCGCCCGCAGGCTGGCCTCGGTTTCGTCTACCGCCAGGGTGGACACATCCAGGGTGGCACCGCCGGCCCCGTGCAGCACCAGCGCGTCCTCGTCGGTTTCGAAACCGCAGACCAGGGGATAAACCGTGGCATGCCCGCGCCCGAACACGTGCTCCACCTGCCCCTTGACCCCGAACACATGGGCGATGGCCTGGTCCGTGTGATAGTTGAAGCCGGCACAGCAGCGGTGAGGCTCACCGCGGGAATAGTGGTAGGTAATCAACATCAGCACCCGCTGACCACTGCGCACCCGGTCGTGAACATAGTGTTCGAGCACCTCGCCCAGGTGCGGCCAGCCCAGATCGAAGAAGCCCCCCAGGTTGCGGAAGGGCTGGATGATGCCCGGCGGCGTGTTGGTGGCGATGGGAATATTGATGCGCCCGTCCATGCACTTGAGCACGGCAATGGCAGTGGGATGTCGCGCCCGGTGACGCTCCCGGGCCATGCTGGCCTCCGGGTCACAGTAGGCCGCCGAATACCGGCGCGCCACATCGTAAAGCCAGTCGATACGCTCGCCGATGGGCTTCCTGTGGATGCTCATGGTGTCTCCCCCGTGTTCTTGTAGGGGAAAGGTGCATCAGCCGTGGGGTAAGGTCAATGGGGCGGTGAGACGACCCGCGGGAACTGATCTCAAATGCCCAGCATGTTCCTCACATCGCGGATGAAGGGTTTGATGTCCTTCAGGCTCCACACGTAGTAGCGCACCGACGGGCGCAGGAAGTCACCGACAAAGCGCAGCACCTCATGCAGCGGACGCACCTGGAAAGTCCGGTCGCGGATCTGGCCGGGCTGCAACAGGATGCGCCTCAGGCGCTTCAATTCGGTGGCAACCATCCGGCAGCGCAAGGTGTCGTCCTGCGGCGGCAGGTCGGGCATCCGCCCCTGCCCCTGCAGACTGTAGGCAAGCAAGCCAAACCCGGCCCCGCAGTACATTGCCAGGGGAAAACTGCCCCAGAAACGGCCATTCACTTCCATCAGCACAGCACGCCCGCTGGCCGGGTCGTAGCGGTATTCAACCATCGCCACGCCGTCCCAGCCGATGTCCTGCAGCAGGCGGATGGACTTCTCCTGCAATGGGACGAACTGCTCCAGGGGCACCGCATCGCAGACGCTCGAAAACCCGCCCTCCGGCGGCCACTCGGCGATGCGCAGGTGCTGGAAGCGCCGTACCGCCTGACCACGGTGCATGAAGAAGAACTGCCCGAGACCGACCCCCGCACAATACTCCTGGACCAAGGGCCACTGGCCCACTTGCCGGTAGCGCTCGGCAACCTTCAGGAACTCGTCCGCGGTATAGACGTACTCGGCCTTCACCAGATCGATGCCCTGCGCACCCAGGGTAGCCGCGACGGCATTGGGATCCGACCACTTGAGCACCGCAGGAAAGCGGAAGTCCCGGGCCAGCGCCTCAACCTCCGCCCAGTCGGCCGGGCTGGCGCTTCGGGGCACATCAATGCCGACAGCCTCGGCGGCCTCCAGGGTGCGGGCCTTGTCGAGGACGAGGGCGAAGGCATCCTTTGATGGCAGCAAGGGGGTGATCAGCCCCAGGTGCGCCCGGTTATCAATCAGCCAGCTGGTATTGGCCTCGGAAACGGTCAGCAGGTAGCCGCGCCCATAGCGTTCGCCGAAGGAGCGCAGCTCCGCCACCCCCTCGTCCGTGCGGGGTTGGCGCAGGATTTCCCCATGGGCGAGATAGCGGGACTGCAAACCGATGGCGTTCGCTTCGGTGGCGATGCCGATCACCGGAATGCCGGCCTCGCCCAGCTCGCGGATCAGGCTCAGTCCGATCTGCGTCTCGATGCCCAGCACGTAGCAGGGGGCCACACTTTGCATGTCAGTCATGGCGGGCAACTTCCGCAGATCGCACCAGGGGAATGCGGGAGATGAGGCGGAACAGGAAATCACGCAGGATGTAGCGCCGGTTCTCGGTGAGGTGCCCCACCACCCCGACGGTCATGAACATCAGCGCCGTGACGGTCAACCAGAAGCCGGGCCCTTCCGGATCTCCCTGGACGACGGCACCCCAGAACAGAAACAGGGGTTGGTGCAATAGGTAGAGGGTGAATGTGTAGTTGGCCACCAAGCGCACCGGCCGCTCGATCAGCAACAAGGACTGTCCATGGTGCGCCAGCACATTGCGCATGCTGGCGAAATTCAGGAACACCAGTACACCCAGGATGTAGTCGCCTATGAAAAACTTGGCAAAGGTGAGCTGGCGGTGGTTCTCCTTGCCGATCACGCCCATCAGCCAGTCGGAACACCACTCACTGATACCAAAGGCATGGAAGGCCACGATGCCGACGGAAGACAGCACCGCCAGCACCAAGGACACCGAACCCGACCAGTCCTGGGTGGCGCGCCAACGGTAGAGCAGCACCCCCAGCCACCACAGGGGGGCAAGGAGCATGAACTTCGGCCCGAGTGCGACGGCGGCGAGCAGTGCTGCGAGGACGCCACGACGTTTCGGCATGAAGACCACCATGGCAAAGGTCACGTAGTACCAGAACTCGAAACAGATCGACCAGTAGGGAACATTGGAGAAGCTGGTGATGGAGATGAACCACACCTCGTTGATCAGCAACAGGCTGCCGCCGATGCGTGCGACGAACTGGTCGAAGGGGTAGCCGGAATAGATCTCCGGCACCAGTTGACGACCAATGGCATCGAGGATCACGGTCAGAATGATGGCCGGCACCGTCACGGAAAACACCCGGGAGATCCGGCTCGCCGCATAGGCCGGCAGCCGGGATTCCTTGGTGTCGGTGACAAAGGCGATCACGAAGCCCGACAGCACGAAGAAAACGATCACCGAACTGTGACCGTAGTGGCTGGCCGGCAGGATGGCTTCGGAAAGGAAACGCTGATTCGAGTGGTAAAGATAGACGAGGAAAGCCGCGGTGAAACGGACGACGTCGAGATAGACCGAGAAAGAGCGGTTCATGATGGCATCACAGGAGCATTGACCGGATCAGGCTGCCAGCGGCCCTCGCGGCAGGAGAAAAGGCATACAGGCGGCATACCCAGCCCTGCTTACCCGAGGATGCGGCGGGCCAGTTGCTCGCCGTGTCGTTTGAGCGTGGCGCCCACGGAAACCTTTGCCAGCTCGCGCGCTCCATCGGCCCGACGGATCACCGGGGCGGTATCCATGGCCCCAACCCGAAAACGCCCTGCATGCGTGCCGAGGTAGTGGCACAAGGCCTCGAAACGACCCACGACGATGCCATCGGGCACACTGCTGCCCTGCCGGAGCATTTCGAAGTTGTGGGACAGCAGGACGAAGTGCTCGGTACCGGACGCATACGCTGACTCCAAAGCCTCACGCAGCTCCGCAAAGCTGCAGGCACCCAGCTGGGCCGGCCGCAAACGCCCGGTACCATCGCGAAAGACCGTCATGGGCAAGATGGCCACGCCTTCGAACGCCTGTGGGCGGGTGAAATCGAGCGTGCCGCGGAGGTCGGGCCCACTGTTGGCGGCGACCTCGTTGAGACTGCTGTCAATGCCGATGCCGCAGGCGTGCAGCGCCCGGTAGGTATCCGCATTGCAGGCGAAGCTGCCGGCACGAAACGCGCTGACCCCGGTACAGCCGACTTGAGCCAGCAGATCGAGGCCCAGCCGGACCAGCGTGATCTGCTCGTCGAGCGTGTAATAGGCCAGGTGCTGACGCTTCCTGATGGCCCCCGGAAAAGGGAGGGGCCGCAGCTCATCGGACCATTCGGGGTGCAGATGTAGCTGAATGTCGTGGCCGCCACTGCGAATCAGGTCCACGATGGTCGCCAGCTTGTCGACACCAAAGCGCGCGGCAAACAATGGCTCGACGAAGAACACCCCTTTGAGACCGTTCTTCGCAAGGATTTCCAGGGTCTTGGGCAAGGCGTAGTCGCCCTTTGACGAACGACCATAGACATAGCGTTCGAAGCTTGCCGGAAACCGGCCATCGAGGTCGTCCCAGCTACCGCACCAGACCTCGATATCGAAGCTCAGGTAAACGTTCATGGCGTAAGACAAGGGCTTTCCGCCTGACGCAGTTCCTCGACGAGGTTGACCACCGCCGAATGGATGATCGCAAAACACGTCCGGAAATACTGGTCGGTGTGCAGGTGCGGATCGTGGATGTGAATCCGGTGAGGGCGCGACCAGTGGCCGAGGAGCGCAACCGCATCGGCCGGAATCCCGCGGCGCACCAGCTCATGGGCATGACGGACCTCCATGGCCAACAGCAGATCGCCGGGCTGGTAGGCGTAATCCGTGAAGTCGGTTGCGCGGTGCTCTGCGAGGCTGGCGCCATAAACAGGGGCCGTACTGAGCGCTTTCTCGAAGGCAGGCGCCCCGGTCGTGGTGGACAAGCCGATGGAGACCACTCGCACACCCAACCCTGCCGCCACGGCATGCCCAAAGGCGCTCCGGTTGATATTGCCGAGACACACAAAGACCAGCCGCCGGACCCGCGCGGGCTGGAGCTGGACGAAAGGCTCCAGACTGCCGCCGACGAAGGCCATCTCACCCAGGACAAACCGCACAAAACCACGGAAGGTGCCAAAACCAACGTCAATCAGTGACGCGATTCGTCCGGTAAGGCTCGCACGATAGACAAAATTTTCCACTCTTCCACCACAACCTGGCCAGGGATCCTGGGTGTCGCTGATGCACCCCAAGTCTAGTGCCGCAGTATTTCAGATTTCGGGAACCGGCCTGGTTGCGACAGCATCGCCCAGGGCGAGACAGGGAAAACCCGTCCGGCATCGGGCGCCGATGATAACCGGAAAGTCCCCCGGCCATCTGTGGAGCAAGTCCGCTTCGACCATCGATCGCCCCGGAGCGTCACTTGCCGTTTCCACGGCGCACAGCCCCCGCAGCACGCCGGGCGGGCGGCGGGGCACGCCGGGCACCGACCGGGCTGTCGGCCTTGCCGCCACTCTTGCGCGGACCACCGGCCTTGCCTGCGTCGCCCCGCTCGAGGATCACCGGCTGGTCACGTGGCACCAGATGCCTCGGCTGGGCACCGATCAGGTCGGCCCGGCCCATGGCCCGCAGGGCCTCGCGGATCAGCGGCCAGCCCTCCGGATCGTGGTAGCGCAACAGCGCCTTGTGCAGACGGCGCTGGCGCCCGGATTTCGGGGTGTCGACGACCTCCGAATCGGCCGACACCTTGCGCAAGGGGTTCTTGCCGGTGTGATACATGGTGGTGGCCATGGCCATGGGCGTCGGCATGAAGGTCTGAACCTGGTCGAGCCTGAAGTTGTTGCCCTTCAGCCACAGGGCCAGGTTGACCATGTCCTCATCGGTCGTCCCGGGGTGAGCGGCGATGAAGTAAGGAATCAGGTGCTGCTTCTTGCCCGCCTCCTTCGAGAAGCGCTCGAACATCTCCTTGAAGCGATCGTAGGTGCCGATGCCCGGCTTCATCATCTTGTCGAGGGGACCGTCCTCGGTGTGTTCCGGGGCAATCTTGAGGAGCCCACCCACGTGGTGGGTGACCAGCTCCTTCACATACTCGGGCGAACGCACGGCCAGGTCGTAGCGCAGCCCCGAGCCGATGAGCACCTTCTTGACGCCGGGGATCGCCCGCGCCTTGCGGTAGAGCTGGATCAGGGGGCCGTGGTCGGTGCCGAGGTTCTCGCAGATACCCGGGAAGACGCAGGACAGGCGCCGGCACGAGGACTCGATCTTCGGGTCCTTGCAGGCCATGCGGTACATGTTGGCGGTGGGGCCGCCCAGGTCGGAGATGGTGCCGGTGAAGCCGGGCGTGCGGTCGCGGATCTCCTCGATCTCCTTGAGGATGGAGGCTTCCGAGCGGCTCTGGATGATGCGCCCCTCGTGCTCGGTGATGGAGCAGAAGGTGCAGCCGCCAAAGCAGCCGCGCATGATGTTGATGGAAAAACGGATCATGTCCCAGGCCGGGATGCGCGCCTCGCCATAGCTTGGGTGGGGCTGCCGGGCGTAGGGCCGGCCGAAGACCCAGTCCATCTCCTCGGTGGTGAGCGGCAGCGGTGGCGGGTTGAGCCATACGTCGCGGCAACCGGGGCCAACTCCATGGGCCTGGACCATGGCGCGGGCGTTGCCGGGGTTGGACTCGAGATGGAAGGTGCGCGAGGCGTGGGCGTACATCACCTTGTCGTCCTTGACCACCTCGTAGGCGGGCAGGCGGATGACCTGCCGTGCCCGGTCGGCCTTGCGCGCGGCGACGCGCTCGGCGGCGGGGACGATGCGGATGGGCTGAGCCTCGGATCGGGCGACCGAAGCAGCCCCCGCGGGCGCCCCGAAGGGCTCCATCGCGTAGGGATCGCGGTGCGCTTCGACGGGGCCGGGGCGGTCAATGGCGACCGAGTCGATCTCGACAAAGCCCTCCGGACGCCAGCCTGGCTTGACCATGAAGGCGGTACCGCGCAGGTCGCGGATGGCTTCGATGGGCTCACCCGCAGCCAGCCGGTGGGCCAGGGCAATGACCGCCCGCTCACCCGATCCGAACACCAGCAGATCGGCCTTGGAGTCGGGCAGTACCGAACGGCGCACTTTCTCGGACCAGTGATCGTAATGGGCGATGCGGCGCAGACTGGCCTCGATGCTGCCGATGACGATATTGGCGTCCGGGTAGGCCTCGCGGGCACGCTGGGCGTACACGACGACGGCGCGATCCGGACGTTTGTCGGGGGCCGCATCGGGCGTGTAGGCGTCGTCTGAGCGCGGCTTGCGGTCGGCGGTGTAGCGGTTGATCATCGAATCCATGTTGCCGGCCGTGATGCCATAGAACAGGCGCGGCTTGCCCAGCCCCCGGAAGGCATCGGCGGAGTGCCAGTCAGGCTGGCTGATGATGCCGACCCGGAAACCCTGGGCCTCCAGGGCACGGCCGATCAGGGCCATGCCAAAACTGGGATGATCGATATAGGCATCGCCGGTGACGATGATGATGTCGCATTCGTCCCAGCCCAGGGCATCCATTTCGGCCCGGGACATGGGCAGAAAGGGCGCCGGCCTGAGGCGGGGCCGGTGACGGGGATAGGCAAGCAGGGAGGGGGCGAGGCCGGGGTTTTCCATGGGGGCGAATTGTACGGGAGCCCTCCTTGGAACACCCGTCAAAACGGATGTTCCGCCCATGCCTCACAGACCCAGCGCCTCCTTGACCGCCGGCCACTGGCGGCGGCTGACCGGCAACTGCTCGGCCAAGCCATCGAGCAGGATCACCCAATGGGCCTCACCGTCCTCGCCGGTGGTCGCCCGGGCCACGCCACGGACCGCGGAACGGGTGATCAGGCAGTTGCGGTGGATGCGCAGGAAGCGCTCGGGAAACTCCTCCTCCAGTTGGACGAGGGACTCGTCGAGCAGATACTCCCGCTCCCGGGTGCGCGCCACCACGTATTTCTGTTCGGCTTTCAGGAACAGCACCCCGGACACGGGCACCAGCAGGATGCGCCCGCGCTCGCTGATGCTGAAATGACTCCGGGTGGCCGGTGCCATCCGCCGCAGCACCTCATCGGTCTGGGGGCGCAGACGGCGGGCCTTGGCCAGCGCATCGGCGAGGCGGGCGGCCCGCACGGGCTTGAGAAGGTAGTCCACGGCGGCCAGTTCGAAGGCGCGCACCGCATACTCGTCGTAGGCGGTCGAAAAGATCACAGCCGGCGCCGGGTCGAGCCGCCCCAGGTGGCGGGCCAGTTCGATACCGTCCATCACCGGCATGCGGATGTCGGTGATCACCAGGTCAGCCGGCTCGGCCTCGAGCAGGGCAAGGGCCTCAACACCGTTGGCCGCCATCCCGACAATACGGGTGGGCTGCCGATCCGCCAGATCCCCCAGCAGATCACGGAGCCGCTCCCGGGCCGGCGCCTCGTCATCGACCACGAGCACCGCCAGGGCAGGCAGGGAGACATCATCATTCATCGCTCACTCCGGAAGGGCAGGCGAATGCGCACCCGGTAGGCGTCACCCGTCTGCTCGGTGTCGAGGGCCGCCTCAAGGTCATAGAACAGCATCAGGCGTTCGCGGATGTTATCGACGGCCATGCGGTTGCCGGCGTGATGACGCTCGGCATCGAGCACCGGGTTGGCGATCTCGATGATCACCTCCGGCCCCCGCCGGGCAATCAGGATCGACACCCGGCCTGGCCCGGCACCAGGCTCGATGCCGTGATACACCGCGTTCTCGACCAGGGGCTGAAGGAAAAGCGGCGGCACCAGGGACTCATCCGCCGCCGCATCCCGTTGCCACACCACTTCAAGCCGATCACCGAGCCGGAGGCGCTCCAGGTTGAGATAGCGCTCGCACAACACGATTTCATCGGCCAAGGGCACCAGCTCGCGGTTGTCCTGCATCAGCGCACGGAAGAGGTCGGCCAGCTCCTCCAATCCCTCCTCGGCGCGACGCGGGTTGGAACGCAGCACCCCGAGCACGCCGTTGAGGCTGTTGAACAGGAAATGGGGGCGGATGCGGGCCGTCAGGGCCAGCAGCCGAGCTTCCGCCAACACCGGTGCCTGGGCGGCTCCCCGCAGGTGGAAGTAGGTCAAGACGCAAGCCGCCGTCACCAGCGACCAAAACAGCGGACGCAGCACACCACCATAGCCGAGCGGTGCCAGCAGGCTCTGAACCACCACCACCACGCCCAACACCACGGCGCCCGTCCCGGCCAGGCCCAAGGGGTAAGGCAGGCGCTGCAGGGGCGTGCGCAGCAGGAACAAGGCCGCCACCGACAGGATCAGGGGAAACTCGACACACACTGCCATCTCAAGGAGTTCATCGCCAAGCAGGACCCACTCCCGGTTGCGGATCAGTCCCCCCACAAGGGCGAGCCCGTTCACCAGCAGCAAAATGCGCAGCACGACGCCCAGGTTCCGGAAATCCGGCAGGGTTCCTTCATAGCAGCCATGGCCGGCGCGGCGCGGGTTTTGCTTTATACTCATGGGTCAAAAAACGGGCCAAAACCTTGAATCCACGGGCTTCTCTCCGTGACGCAGGCCCTCTTATCGCTGAGAGCATCAATAATTATGGCAGATCACTCCGCAACCCAGGACGGCACCGCCAAGGCCTGGTCCGGTCGTTTCACCGAACCCGTCTCCGATCTGGTCAAGCGCTACACCGCCAGCGTGTTCTTCGACAACCGCATGGCCGCCCAGGACATCCGTGGTTCGCTCGCCCATGCCACCATGCTGGCTCGCCAGGGCATCATCGCGGCCACCGATCTGGCCGATATCGAACGCGGCATGGCCCAGATCGCCGGTGAGATCGAACGCGGCGAGTTCAACTGGAACCTGGACGACGAAGACGTCCACCTGAACATCGAGAAGCGCCTGACCGCCCTGGTCGGCGATGCCGGCAAGCGCCTGCACACCGGCCGCAGCCGCAACGACCAGGTGGCCACCGACATCCGCCTGTGGCTGCGCGATGCCATTGACACCATTCTCGGCCTGATCCGCGAATTCCAGCTGGCCGTGCTCGACCTGGCCGAACACCACGCCGACACCCCGCTGCCCGGCTTCACCCACCTGCAGGTGGCCCAGCCGGTCACCTTCGGCCACCATCTGATGGCCTATTTCGAGATGACCCGCCGCGACGCGGAGCGCTTTGCCGACTGCCGCAAGCGCGTCAATCGCCTGCCCCTGGGCTCCGCAGCCCTGGCCGGCACCACCTTCCCCATCGACCGGGAATACGTGGCCGAGCTGCTGGGCTTCGAGGAAGTGTGCTTCAACTCGCTGGACGCCGTTTCCGATCGGGACTTCGCCATCGAGTTCTGCGCCGCCGTGTCCCTGCTGATGACCCACCTGTCGCGCCTGTCCGAAGAGCTCATCCTGTGGATGAGCCCGCGGGTCGGCTTCATCGACCTGGCCGACCGCTTCTGTACCGGCAGCTCGATCATGCCGCAAAAGAAAAACCCGGACGTGCCCGAGCTGGTGCGTGGCAAGACCGGGCGGGCCAACGGCAACCTGGTCTCCCTGCTGACCCTGATGAAGGGCCAGCCCCTGGCCTACAACAAGGACAACCAGGAAGACAAGGAGCCCCTGTTCGACTCCGCCGACACCGCCATCGACACCCTGCGCATCTATGCCGACATGATGGGCAGCCGTATGGATGCCGTGACGGGCGAGAAGGTCTTCAACGTCCGCGTGAAGCGTGAAGCCATGCAGGCCGCCCTGACCCAGGGCTATGCCACCGCGACCGATCTGGCCGACTACCTGGTCAAGAAGGGCCTGCCCTTCCGCGACGCCCACGAAGCCGTGGCCCTGGCCGTGCGCGCGGCCGACGTCAAGGGTGTGGACCTGCCGCTCATCCCCCTGGACGAACTGCGCGCGGCCATGACCCTCGTTCCCGGCGCCGTCGAACGTCTGGATCAGGATGTGTTCCAAGTGTTGACCGTGGAAGGCTCCCTGGCATCCCGCGACCACATCGGCGGCACCGCCCCGGTCCAGGTCCGCGCCGCCATCGCCCGCGCCCGCAGTCGGATCACTTGAGGACTCTGCATATGGACAGGATAGGCAAGTACGAGATCAGCCGTCTGCTGGGCGAAGGCGCCACCAGCAGTGTCTATCTTGGCTTCGATCCGTTCACTCAGCGGGAAGTCGCCATCAAGCGCCTCCACCCGGAAACCCTGCGCGGCAGCGAGCGCAGCATGCTCTATCGCCACCTGCTTCTCAACGAAGCCTCGCTTGCCGGAAAGCTCCAGCACCCCCACATCATCCAGATCCACGACGCGGTGATCGATGACAAGGATGCCTATGTGGTCATGGAATATGTCCCGGGGGGCACCCTGGAGGCCTTCACCAAGGCAGACAACCTGCTGCCTTTCGAGCGTTTGATCGAAATCATTTTCAAGTGCACCCGGGCGCTCGACTACGCTTACCTCCACGGTGTGACTCACCGGGACATCAAACCGGCCAACATCCTGCTGACCACGCCGGGCGGCCAGGACATCAAGATCTCCGATTTTGGTGCAGCCCTGCTGACCGCCAGTGAAACCACCCAGGTCAGCGGATTCGGCTCACCGGCCTACATGTCGCCGGAACAGGTCCGCGAGATGCCGGTGGATCACCGTACCGACATCTACTCGCTTGGCGTGGTGATGTACCAGCTACTCACGGGCCGCCTGCCCTTCGACGCCACCACCAATGTAAACATGGTGTACCAGATCGCCCACCATGTGGCGCCGCCGCCATTCAGCATCCGGCCCGAAATACCGGCGGAACTCAGTGCTGTTGTCGACCGGGCCATGCGGCGGGAGATTTCCGAACGTTATGGCACCTGGATGGAGTTCTCCCACGATCTCGCCCAGGCCTATCGTAACCGCAGCCTCACCGCGGACCGCGGCGAGCCGCCAGACAGCGAGAAGTTCGAACGCCTGCGTGCCTTCCGCTTCTTCCGCGAGTTCAGCGACATCGAGATCTGGGAGATCGTCCGCTTCGCCGAATGGAAGCTCATCCCGCCTGGAACGCTGGTAATGAAGGAAGGCGAGCCGGGCAATTATTTCTGCTTCGTGATCGAAGGAGAGCTGCGCATCGTCAAGAACGGGCACTTGCTCAATGTACTCAGCGTTGGTGACTGTTTCGGCGAAATGGCCCTCTTCGCAGCGGGACGCGGTGCCCGTACAGCCTCGGTCGACGCCACCGCGGAAACACGCATCCTCACCATTCGGGCACCGGCACTGCTGCGGGCATCAGCCCTGTGCCAAATGCATTTCTACAAGGGCTTCCTCGAAGTCCTGTCTTCAAGACTGTCCCTCGCCAACAACCGGATCGCCAGCCTCTGACCGGGCCGGCGATGGACGACAAAAAAGGCGGCCTGAGCCGCCTTTTTCTTGAGCAGCACCGTTCAGGCCACGCCGTCGAGGAGCTTCTTCAGTTCGCCGGACTCATACATTTCGCGCATGATGTCGGAGCCCCCCACGAACTCGCCCTTGATGTAAAGCTGGGGGATGGTGGGCCAACTGGCGTATTCCTTGATGCCCTGACGGATGGCTTCGTCAGCCAGCACATCCACTGCAAAGAACTCCTTTACACCGCAGGCACGCAGGATCTGCGCGGCATTGGAGGAGAAGCCGCAGCGCGGCATGGCCGGGGAACCCTTCATGTACAGAACCACCGGGTTGGAAGTGACTTGGTCGTGAATGATCTTTTGGACGTCCATGGTAGCCTCGCAATAGTTGAGCAATTCAGTCGGGAAAGTCTAGGCCTGCACGGGCGGCACGTCAAGAAGCGCGCCAGCACCCATAGCTGACCCGCTCGATCCCTGCCAGATCCCGGGCCGACGCCACCGCGTCGAAACCCGCCCCGGCCAGAAGCGCGCGCACCGAGGCGGCTTGGTCATAGCCGTGCTCCATCATCAGCCAGCCCCCCGGCATCAGAAATGCCGGCGCCCCTGCGACAATCCGGGCGAGATCATCCAGCCCCGCCTGCCCGGACGCCAGCGCCCCCGTGGGCTCGAAACGCACATCCCCTTCCGCCAGATGCGGATCATCCACCGGGATGTAGGGCGGGTTGCTGACGACGAAATCAAACCCCCGGCCGTCCACGGCTGCGAACCAGTCACTCTCGATGAAATCCACCGCGGCACCCAGCGCTGCCGCATTGACCCGGGCAATGTCCAGGGCCTCGGCCGACCGATCAACGGCCGTCAGCCGCGCACCGGGCAGTTCCAGGGCGAGGGTCACCGCCAGGACACCACTGCCGGTCCCCAGGTCGAGAATTCGGGGGGTGCCGTCGTTCGTCGTGACCCGGGCAAGCACGAGTTCAACGATCAGTTCGGTTTCGGGGCGTGGAATCAGCACCGCCGGCGTCACCCGGAAGTCGCGCCCGAAGAACTCTCTCGTCCCCAGCAGATAGGCCACCGGCTCCCCGGCCGCGCGACGCTCCAGCAAGTCGGCGAAACGGGCTGCAAGCCCGGGGGTAAGCACGCGCTCCGGATAGGCCGCGATCTGGGCCGTGGAGCAGCCCAGCAGCGCCCCCAGGAGGAGACGCGCCTCACTGGCCGGGATGCGCCCACGTGCCACCGCCAGGGCCTCACCAATGCAGGCGATCACATCAATGACCTTCGTCGGCCAGCGCGGCCAGCAGCTCGGCCTGATGCTCCGCCGTAAGGGCATCCAGCACTTCATCCAGCTCGCCCTGCATCACCGCATCAAGCTTGTACAGGGTCAGGTTGATGCGGTGATCGGTGATCCGACCCTGGGGGTAGTTGTAGGTGCGGATTCGCTCGGAGCGATCACCGCTGCCCACCAGGCTCTTGCGGGTGGCAGCCTCCCGGGCCTGCTGCTCGCGCACCTGGATGTCCTTGATGCGGGCTGCCAGCACGCGCAGGGCTGAGGCCTTGTTCTGATGCTGGGAGCGCCCATCCTGGCACTCCGCGACGATGCCGGTGGGCAGGTGGGTGATGCGCACCGCAGAGTCGGTCTTGTTGATGTGCTGGCCACCGGCCCCGGAAGCCCGGAAGGTGTCGATGCGCAGATCGGCCGGATTGAGCTCCACATCCCCGACCTCATCGGCTTCGGGCATGACCGCCACGGTGCAGGCTGAAGTGTGGATGCGCCCCTGGGTTTCGGTAGCCGGAACCCGCTGCACCCGATGGCCACCCGACTCGAACTTGAGACGCGAATAGGCCCCGGCGCCAGCAACCCGGATGATCACTTCCTTGAACCCCCCGAGCTCCGAATCACTGGCGGACATGGTTTCCACCCGCCAGCCCTGGCGCTCGGCATAGCGTGTGTACATGCGCAGCAGGTCACCGGCAAACAACGCCGCCTCGTCGCCGCCCGTCCCAGCCCGGATCTCGAGAAAGAGGTTGCGCTCATCATTCGGATCCCGGGGCAGGAGTGCAGTCTGCAGATCGGTCTCGATCCGTGCCTGAGTCTCCCGGGCCGACGCCAGTTCAAGTTCGGCCAGCTCCTTCATTTCCGGATCGGCAATGAGTTCCTTTGCCGTGACTTCATCGGCAACGGCCTGACAGTAGGCCTGGTACAGGGCCACCACCGGCGTAATCTCCGCGTGCTCGCGGGTCAGCCGACGGTAGTTGTCCATGTCGCTGGCCGCCTCGCTGGTGGCCAGCAGGCGGTCGAGTTCCTGGAGACGGTCGGAGAGATTGTCCAGCTTGTCGCGGATACGCTGTTTCATGGGGATACCGGCCTGCGCGCGCAGGCATGAAGACACCGGCCCAACAGGCTAGTCGTCCCGGGAAAGATTGAAGAGGCGCTGGACCAGCTGGGTGCAGTCGCCCCGATGGTCACCCTGCGCATCGTTGAGGAAGCGGGTGGGCGCGTGCATCAGTTTGTTGGTGAGCCCCTGGCTGAGGGACTCCAGGACTTTCTGCGGATCATCACCCCGGGCCAGCATGCGCAGCGCCCGTTCGAGTTCGGCCTGACGAAGCTGGTCGGCATGTTCGCGCAGCGCCCGGATGGTGGGAACCGTGTCACGGCTATCCAGCCACTGAAGGAAGCCATCGACCCGCTCGTCGATGATGCCTTCCGCCTCCACCACCGCCGCCTGGCGGGACTCGAGCCCCGAATCCACCACCTGGGCCAGATCGTCGACCGTGTACAGGAATACGTCGTCCAGCTCTGCCACCTCGGGTTCGATATCCCGGGGCACTGCCAGATCCACCATCACCATGGGGCGGCGTCGACGCGCCTTCAAGGCCCGCTCGACCACGCCGAGACCAATCACCGGCAGCGGACTGCCCGTGCATGAGACGACGATGTCGTAGCCCGGCAGCGCATCACCCACCTGGTCGAGGCGCAGGACGTCGGCGCCAAAGCGCCCCGCCACCGCCTCGGCCCGCGCCAAGGTGCGGTTGGCAATGGTGATGCGACGCGGCTTCTCGCCGCCGAAGTGGGCGGCGCACAGCTCGATCATCTCGCCGGCCCCCACGAAGAGCACACGCTGATCGCTGACCCGCTCGAAGATCCGCTCGGAAAGATGCACGGCTGCGGCAGCCATTGACACAATGTTGGCACCGATGGCGGTGGTGGATCGCACTTCCTTGGCCACCGAAAAGGTGCGCTGGAAGAGCTTGTGCATGGTTGCACCAAGGGTACCGGCCTCTTCGGCCTGGCGTACCGCGTCCTTCATCTGCCCAAGGATCTGGGGCTCACCGATCACCATGGAGTCGAGACCGCTGGCCACCCGGAACACGTGCCGCACGGCATCCCGCTGGGGCAGGGTGTACAGATAGGGCGACAGATCCTGCAAGGCCACCCGGTGATACTCCGCGAACCAGTCGGCCGCATGGCGGGGCTGCTGGGTGGCAAAGTAGAGCTCGGTGCGATTGCAGGTGGACAGAATGGCCGCTTCCTTCACTGGCTTGGCGCGGACAAAGTCCGCCAGCGCCTGAACCAGCCGCTCAGGACGAAACGCCACCTGCTCGCGGATGGCGAGCGGTGCAGTGTGGTGGTTCAGTCCAAGGGCAAACAGCTGCATGGGTGGCGCCAGGCAGGGGCGGAAATTTTAGCCGGCGATTATATCACCCGACCTTTTGCCCACAGCACGGCCTGGATCAAGGCACGCTCCGGCCGGATCAGATTCGGCCCGCCATCGGCGCCAGGGGCCCGGCGGCGGCCAGCCCCGCCTCCGCCATCAACCAGGCCCGAAAGTCCCTGACCACCGGACGCTCCTGCACGGCATCATGCGCCACCAGGCTATAAACGTAGCGGGACGGTAGCGCCACCGGAAAGGGCACCACCAACCGCCCCGACCTGACATCGGCCTCCACCAGGGGCCACAAGGCCAGCGCCACCCCCTGCCCACCCAAGGCCGCCTCGAGAACAAGCACCGCACTGGAAAACCGCGGCCCCCGACTGCAGTCCACGTCCGCCACGCCAGCAAGGCGAAACCACTCCGCCCAGCTCGGTCGCATCGTTTCATCCGGGATGGACTCGTCGTGGATAAGGATCTGCCGGCCCAGGTCCACCGGCGCGCTCAACGGCCCACAACGCCCCAACAGATCGGGGCTGCATACCAACACATACTCGGGCTGGAGCAGGAGATCGCTGCAGAAACCCGGGTAAACCCCTTTGCCAAAGCGAATCGCAACGGCGCTGCCGGCATCCCGCGGATTGGCCAGCACACCTTCCGGCCCATGCCCCGGCCCGTCTATGTTGCACACATCGCTGGCCAGCCTCAGCGCCACGTCGGGATGCTTGGCCGCAAAACGCGACAGGCGTGGCACCAGCCAGCGCTGGGCAAAGGACGGTGGCGCATGCACGGTCAGCCCGTTCTCCGGCGGAGCCTGCACAAGCGTCACTGCCGCCGCCAGCGCATCCAGCCCTTCCCGAACCCGGGGCAGCATTGCCCGTCCCGCCTCGGTCAAGCCGAGCTCACCCGGCGCACGGCGAAACAAGGACACCCCCAGATACGCTTCCAGCACCTTGATCTGCTGGCTGACCGCCGCAGGCGTCACGAACAACTCCGCGGCTGCCCGCTTGAAGCTCAAATGACGCGCCGAAGCCTCAAAGGCCCGCAGTGCAGGAAGGGGCGGCAAACGATAGCGCATTGCCCAATCGGTTAAGTAAAACTTAATCGTAGCATCAGAAAGCGTAGTTTGCTGCGCCGCAACATGAAATCTATAGTGACAACAGGCGCCCTGCAAGGTCCGGCACTTGGCACCCTCCCCTCTGCCCGGCACCGGACCGCGCCATCCTGGCATCATCTACAAGGAGAGCAAAATGAACCTCGACTACCTCAGCAGACTTCTCACCCCCCCGCTGGAAGAGCGCGCTGCCCACGAAGGTCGCGCACTTGCCGGCAACAGCACCGAACCGCTCGAAGTGGACGCCTACTTCAAGGAAGTCTTCGCTGGCCAGATCCTCTGATTGAGGATCGCCCCTTCCCCGCGTCCGCCCAGAGACACGGGGTTTTGTCCCCATGAACGCAAAAACGCCGACCACAAGGGTCGGCGTTTTTGCTTGAAAAATTCTTGGTGACCAGTCGCGGAATCGAACCACGGACACGCGGATTTTCAATCTTCCGTGGATTCTTTGCGTAACAGGCACTTAGGCCGAAAAGCTTCTACAAAGCTCTCCGCGCCGACCTCTGGAAAGCCGCGCCCTGCCTGGGGCTCTTGCCGCGTTGTAGAAGGTTTTCCCGCTTCCTATCGGCCTGCCGCCACACCGAAGCACTACACAGGAACGCCCTGAAAGACGCCGGGATCGGCCCCGCGCCCTGGTCGCGTTATCATTCGGCTTCAGCCACGCCAGGAGCAACCATGGCACACCTGACCGTCACCCTAAGCGAACAAGACCAGGCCCTGCTGCACAGCATCGCAGCGGCCACCAACCAGAGCGACGAGGCCGTCGCCTCCGCCGCGTTGAAGAACTACGTCCAGTGGCAGGCCGAGTACATCCGGCGCGTGAAGGCCGGCCTGCAGGCGGCCCAGGCTGGCGACGTGATGGAAGACGACGAGGTGGATGCCCTGTTCGCGGAACTCGACCGCCGGGACGGGCTGACCTCTTGACCGTCATCCGCTGGACCAAACCCGCGATTCAACACCTGGTAGAGATTAGGGAGTACATCGCCAAGGACAGCCCGGCAGCAGGCAGCCGTGTCACCGGCACCATCCGGGAACAGGTCAAAGCCCTGGCCCAGCATCCCGAGATCGGCCGGCGGGGACTACTGGAAGGGACGCGCGAACTTGTCATCAGCCGCCTTCCCTACCTGGTTGTCTATCAGGTCGAAGGCGACGCCGTGACCGTCCTGGCGGTTGTCCATACGGCTAGAAACTGGCCCACGACACTGGAACCGTAACCGGCCGGAAGCCGCACTTCGATCATAAAGCACCGACCTAACAAACCAAACAGACCTGCGCGGCCAGACCGCCAAGGTCCGCGCCAACCGGGAGCGCGCCCTGCTCTCCCACATCTTCAACCAGGCACGGGCCTGGGGCTACACCGACGCCCCAAACCCCTGCGCGGGCATCAAAGGCCACAAGGAAACCGGCCGTGACCGCTACGTGGAAGACGACGAATTCAAGGCAGTCTGGGAGAAAGGGCATTACACCCTGCAGGACGCCATGGACCTGGCCCGCCTGACCGGCCAGTGGCCGGCCGATGTGCTCAAGCTGACCCGCGCCGACATCCGGGACGGTGCACTTCACCTCAAGCAGAACAAGACGGGAACAAAGCTCGCCATCGAGATCACAGGCGAGCTTGCCCAGGTCATCGACCGCATCACCGGCCGCCCGGCGAAGATCAAGGGCGCTTGGCTGATCCAGGACGAGGACGGCCAGCCCTTGACCTACTGGATGCTGCGGAATAGGTTTGACGAGGCCAGGGAGGCTGCTGGGGCGACTTTTCAGTTTCGGGATATCCGCGCCAAGGCCGCGACGGATACGGGCGACCTTGGGCACGCTCAAAAACTACTCGGGCACAAAACGCGGGATATGACTGAGCATTACACGCGCTGCAGGAAAGGAGAAAAGGTTCGACCGCTGAGGTAAAGAACAAAATTCATCCCTCAGCAATCACAATATCACATCAGTATTGCCATCAGCATTTACGAGTAGTAGGCTTCCGGCCGTTAGCATCCATGACCCTTGACTCCGCAAAGGGACCGCTATGGCCAAGCCCAGAGTATTCATTAGCTCAACTTACTACGATCTCAAGTCAATCCGTGCTGATCTCGAGCGTTTTATTAGAGATCAAGGCTATGAGCCAGTAATGCATGAACGTGGTCACATACCCTACGGAAAAGAAGACAAGCCCGAAGAATATGCGTATCGCGAAATTGATTATTGCGACATAATCATCTGCATAGTAGGCGGAAAGTTCGGGACGGCTTCGGATAATGTTCCGTATTCGATCACCCAAACAGAGCTAAAGACTGCGTTCGCTAAGGGCAAGCAAGTTTATGTTTTCATCGAACGGACAGTGCGGGAAGAGCACACGTTCTACCGGGACAACAAAGCAGTTTCTGGCGTCAAGTATCGCGCTGTAGACAACGTCAAGGTCTATGAATTTCTAGAGGAAATATTTGCACTCCCCCAAGGCAATCCGATCTTTTCTTTTGATACATCACAAGATATTACGACGCTCCTTCAGGAGCAGTGGGCTGGGCTTTTCCAACGATTGTTATCTGAACAAAGCCAGAAACCGCAAGCCGAGTTGATTCACGAGCTGCAGCGCAACATCCAAACTATAGGGCAGTTAGCACAGTACCTTATAGAAGCGCGCGCAAAAGGTGATGATGCCATAAATGAAATTCTCTTCGCAAACCATCCCATTTTTGAGCAAATCAAGAAGCTATTGAGTGTCACCTATCGGATTTACTTCACCAACCTAGAAGAATTCACGATCTGGCTTGATTCCGCTCGGTCCTTTACACCAGTATTCGAAGAGAATTGGGATGACTCAGAATTCATGGAATTTGTCCGCTTTTACACCCTAAAAGAGAAGGGAAGACAAGAACAACGGCTTCTAAAAATTAAGAAGGACGTGTTCCATGAGGACGGGACGCTAAAGCCATTCACCGCCGATAGATGGGACCCATCATGGGTGCGGCTGGAGAAGCTCCTTGTAGCCAAGACGGAACCAGCGGACGACGATATTCCCTTCTAACTTATAACTATTGTTAGCTCCCATTTCCGTCCTTGTTCAAACCACCGAACCAGCACGCGCAAAAGGGGCTCCAGCTAGATGACTTCTCTTAGGGAACCACTGACTTATTCCCCACCCCAGGGCCATTGCACTTACCCGTCATGCGCCAGTCTGATGCCCAGCATCGCCTCC
>ERZ795056.1922-NODE-1922-length-23755-cov-6.048017_pt1 | contig 23755 bp, 23 predicted proteins | sample MGYA00375140_ERZ795056 | MGnify/ENA primary metagenome ERZ795056 (study PRJEB30185, sample SAMN05720227) | activated sludge metagenome | isolation source: Anaerobic digester | place: USA | collected 2015-03-09 ... | reverse complement strand
CAAGCACGAACCCCGCTACCACGAAGTTGCGCTTGCGAGCTTTGGCACGATTGTCGGCGGCTATCGAAGCATCGAGAAAGCCGCTCTCGCGTGCAGCCAACGCACCTTCGTAGCGTCGCAAAAATGCCCGCGCTTCAAGCAATGCATCGCCAGTCCACAACATCCCGGCCGGACGGCCCTTGGTATCCCACTGTTTTGCCATCGGCCGCAGCTCATGGAGAAACGCTGCGTCTTCGCCGGATTCATCGCGCCAACGTTTGAGCGATGGCCAATGCGTAATCAACGACTCGTGAATGAGTTCAACCCGTGTGTTGGCGTCTTCGACGTCGGCCGATAGCAACCGCGCATTCACCAAGCGATCTAACAACGGCCGCACCTGCTCGGGCGGCCCTAGTTGTTCTAGTTCGGCGCGCTCGACCACGGCCCGGGTGCCTTCGGCTGTCACCAAACGCGCCAACACGGCACGTAACAAACGTTGCGATGCGGCAGGAAACTCGCGCACCAGGCCTTCCGCATGTTGCGCTAGCGCACCTTCGATGCCGCCGATTTCGAGATAACTTTGCTGGGTCAACAGCTGCCTGCGTTGATCGCGCCGCAACCAAAGCTGCTCGGCGCAGAACTGCAACAATGGCAATGCGCCCGCTGCCTTGTTCAACGAAGCCACCATCTGCTCGACGATAGGCGCTTCGAATGCATAGCCCAACAATGCGACGGGCCGCTGCAGCGCATCTTTGAGCCCAACCGCGCCAAGCGGTTGCATAAACATCAACCCTTCGGCCATCCGATCGCGCAACACTGGATTTTCACCCATGCGATCCAAAAAGTCGGACCGAATCGAAACCGTCAGTCGCAGAGGCGAACTCGCATCGTCGGCAAGCCCCAACAGACACGCTAGGTAAACGTCGCGTTCTTCGGGGTCACTCAACGTAAACGTTTCTTCGAACTGATCGATGAAGATCAACACGCGGCGCGATGTCGTACGCGCGTGTGTGCGCAACAAAGCACCGAGCGCGCCGGGCTCGTTGCGTGCTTGGCTGTACAATTCGTCGATAGTGCCCGCAGCCATACGATTGCGCGTATCACCGCGCAACACGTGCAACACCGTGTTAACCAACTCTTCCAACGGCCGCCGCCCGGGTCGCGCGATCCCAATGTGCCAGGCGCCGGCTTGCTTGAGTGCAGGTACTAACCCGGCTCGAACAAATGACGATTTGCCAATGCCAGATGGGCCTGCCAACACCAGCAACGGTTTGTCGGTAAGCCGAGCCACGGCTTCGGCAACTTCGCGTTCACGGCCGAAAAACATTTCGGCGTTGGCTTCTTGAAAAGCAGCCATGCCCAAAAACGGCGAAAGCTCCTCGGCGTGGTGGTGCTCGCGACGTAAGAAATTAAGCTGTTCGAGGGCTGCCAACAGTTCGCTGGTGTTGGCAAAACGCCCGTTTTTTTCTTTCGCTAAGCAGCGGTCAACAATCGCAACCAACGCTTCGGGCAGATGCGGCGCAACACTTGCGAGCGACGGCAACGGTGCGTCGATGTTCGCGATCGCTTCCATGATCGTTTCCATCGACACGGCGCCGAGTGGATGCAACCCGGTAAGTGCTTCCCACAAGATGATGCCCATCGCCCAGATATCGGTGCGATGGTCGATCTCGCCAAGCCCCCACTGCTCAAACGACATATACGGCAATGTGCCACTGACCCCGGTGTCCTCGACGCTGAGATTGAGCCCACGCGAAAGTTCCCGATGCATTTCGGCCAAGCGCTGGTCGGCACTGGCGCCTTTCATGATGCGGGCAATGCCAAAATCGAGCACCTTGATGTTGCCATCGCGGGTCAGCAGAATATTGGCTGGTTTCAGATCACAATGCACAAAGCCCAAACCGTGCGCACGTGCCAACGCACGGGTAACTGCCGTTGCAATTTCCACCACGCGTGGCACCGACGGCCGCTGGCGCAACAACGTCTCTTCGAGCGTCGTACCTTCGAGATACTCAAGCGCCATGTACGGCGCGCCTTGCCACTCATCGACTTGATAAATGACGACGATGTTCTCGTGCGAGCAGCTAGCGGTGGACCTGGCTTCGACGATAAATCGTTGGGCCAGGTCGCCACCGGTGAGCCCTAAAAATTTCAGCGCAACCAAACGTGCAAGCTTGTTGTCGCGTGCCAAAAGCACGGTCCCCATACCACCACGGCCGAGTTCGCGAATTACTTCGAATTGGTGCACCATGGTGCCCGGCTCAAAATCGAGATTGACCCGACCCGGATTCGCTTTGGATCGCGACGACGGTGACGACGGTGACGACGGTGATAGCCCAGGCGTGGAAACGTAGGTATCTGCGCCGCCAAGCGGCAACGCCCGATGAAATGGCGACGAAGCGGCCGCGGTTTCAACACCCCCCAGGGTGTCGCGTCGTTTCTCCATACATTAAATCGTAGCGCAGTTTTTCCTGCCCATCGGATTTAGCGTAAACTAATTTGGTGAAATCTCACGCCCTTCGGTTTTCGCTCGGTGCAGCTCTCGTGTTGTTGGCAACATCAGCGTCGGCACAAGCAGCTGGAAAAGGTAAAGGTTCGCCAACAACACCACCGGCCCCGGCGGCGCCTACGGCACCACGCGATGCCAAACCTGCACCGCCGGTCAATAGCGAAGAAAACCCATGGAGCAAGGGAATCTCCGATGAGAACAAGGCCAAAGCTCGCGCCCTGCTAGCCGAAGGCAATGACGAATTTGTGCAGGATCGGCACAAAGAAGCGCTCGAGAAATATCAGCTGGCGCTAGCCGTCTGGGACCATCCCGCCATTGCATTCAATGCGGTCCGCGCATTGGTGCGTCTCGACCGGCCGATCGAAGCTTCCGACATGTTGCAGCGCGCGATGCGTTATCAAGCCGCGCCACTGGGTGCCGAAGTTTTTGCCGAAGCCCAAAACTATCAGCGCTTGTTGGCAGGCTTGGTGGCCAATGTGGAAGTCAGTTGTAGCGAACCAGCAACGTTGAGCGTCGACGGTGAAGCCGTCACGTGTCCAGGTAAACGCGCCTTTCGCCTCAAGCCCGGCCGGCATACGGTAGCAGCAAGCCAGCCTGGTTTTGTTGCGTTGTCGCGGGTCGAAACCTTGCTGGCCGGTGACAATCCCGAAATCGCCGTAAAGCTACTCTCCGTCGAAAAAGCGACCGAAACCCGAACGCGTTGGGCAACGTGGAAGCCTTGGGTAGTTACGGGGTCGGGCTTAGCACTCGCAGCAGTAGGCATCGGCATTGAGTTCCAAGCACTGAGCTATCGCTCGGAATATGCCGCGGCCGTCCGCGACCAATGCTCGAAGGCCTGCTTGCCCAACGAGCTCAATGATTTCGCCAAAGACAAGGATTCCAAGTGGCGGAACTTCCACATTGCGGGCGTATCGACGATCGCCGTTGGCGGCGCGGTGCTTGCCACGGGAGTTACGCTGCTGGTGCTTAATCGACCACGCGCGCGGCTACGAGAACAACCACGCGTTGCCATCGGCTTCGATGTGGTGAGCCACGGCATCATGGCCAGCGGCTCGTTTTAACTCATTTAGACGGGTAATCGGGGCTTGTCGGCCCGGGCTTCGAATGTGAGTATGCGGCCATGGCTAACTCCGACGACGATAGTGGCGAAGATCTTTCCGATCACAGCCGGCGGCAGCTCGTCAAACGCGACCAGCGCATCAAAGGTGATGCATCGGCGCGTGTTGCGCATACGTTGATGGCACTGCCCGCTTCGTCGATCGCCAAACTCGAGCTGGAAGAAGATTTGCTCGAAGCGCTAACCCGCGCACGCAAAATCACGTCGATGATCGCACGTCGACGAGAAGAGCGAGCCGTCTCTGCAGCATTGCGCCGCATCGACATTCCTGCGTTGGAAGCGCGGATGCAGAGTGTCGCCGCCAATGGCGTTGCCGATTTGCGGTTGTTTCAAGCGGCTGAAACCTGGCGTGAACGGCTCATTGCCGACGCTGGCGCATTAGCGTTGTTTCGCAAACAATTTCCAGCTGCGATTCGGCTCAATCTCGAAATGTTGATCACCAATGCGCAACGCGAACGCACTACGGGCAAGCCGCCTGGCGCCGCGCGCGCGTTGTTTCGCAGCGTTATCGCAACGATGAAACCGGTAGCAACCGAGGTTGCTGACGCGAGCGATGCTGCGGCGTACGACGAATAGCGCGGTTAGCGCAAGCGCAGCGACGTTTGATAGAAGCGGCCACCGTTAGCGGCGCCGGCAGGAACGACCACAGTGCCGTCGGGTTGCTTGAGGCCGGAAACACCATCGAGCAAATAGTGGCTTTGATCAATGGTCACATCGACGCGCAACGCTTCGGGCGGTGTGGTGCCGAGTTTGTTCATGGTTGCACCTTGGGCACGGATGGAATCCGCGCCGATCCACAGCCGAACCTGCTCGGCGTTGCCGTTGACTTCAAGTTTGCCATCGTTGTTGAGGTCAGCCAACCATTCCGCAGCCCCGCCGTTGGCCGATTCGCCGTCGCGCAGCAAGATGATGCCCGTCGACGATGCGGTATCGACGGCGCCTGCGCGTCCGAAGTGGTCCATATAACCGCGAACGCTACCGCTGTTATCGACGATCAACGAGATCGAACGGAACGTGGCAGCTTCACCATTCGGGCCTGCAACCCCGTAGGTCGCGAAGTGACGGATCGATGATTTTGCCAAGATTGCTTTGGCCCACGGCGCGGCTTCTGCGATTGGCATGCCTGCGCCTGGCCCAATGGCCTGCACTGGTGGTGCTGGAATATTGGCAGGATTCGATTCAATAGCTTTGCTTGGGTCGACGCTCCAAATTTTTTCAACGCGAGCGGCGCCACTTTCGGTGAAGGCATAGCCAGCTTGATTGATGCGCAACGACGAACGGACCGAACCGGCAGTCTGTGGGCTGCTCTTGGGAACGCGGGTTTTCGGCAAATAGATTTCGGTTACGTTGCCGCTCGCATCTTTTGAGATCACCAGTTGCGAAGCCTCGCGCCGCAAGCCTGACACTTCGAGAGCGCCGTTATTTTTGGTGTCGACGAAGGTCGTGTACTTCGCAGCGAAGTCGCGGCCGTTGGACTTCGCAGCCAACTCACCGTCGAAGATATGATATTCGGTAAACGATTTTGTTTCCCAATTTGCTGACGTGCCACGCCGCACGTGGACAACAATGATACCGAGCAATTTACCCGTGGTGTCTTTGAGCAACGTCACCCGACGGAACGTGTCCGAGACGACCGAGCCCATATTGCCGTAGGTATGAAATGGTTCTTGCCGATTGTTTTTCACCAGCTCGGCAAGCTTGGTTGTATCAGCGGAAAAATCTGACTTGCCATCGGCCCATACTTCTTCTTCGATGTCGTCGTCGGTGCCTTCGGGTTGATCAACACAGGCACCTGCGGCGCTGACGACGGAAATGGCAAATACAATTTTGGCGAGTTCTTGTTTCATGGTGCTGCCGGCTAGAGCAACTCGCGTGCCACACGTAAATGAGGCACGCACCGCGCGAAATCGCCTGTAACAGCCGTTGCGGTGCTGCATCGAGTTTGCAGCCAGAGCCGACTTGCCGGCTAACTTACTTGATCTTACGCGCGGCAAACGACGGCAAGACCAATGTCGTTTCAGGCAAATACGCCGCGCCAGTGCTACTTTACGGCATGCGCCTGTTGCAGCCCCTCGGCCTCGGACTGGTTGGCACCTTGCTGGTTACGGCTAGCGTTGCTGCACAGCCCGGCGCGCTGCCAACCCCGACGCCCAGTATTGAACCCGAACCAACAGCGCAGCCAGCCGCAACACCAGATTTGAGCATTCCACCTGGTGACCAAGTAACCGCAGGACCGGGCCAGCCTCCTGGTTACGCGCCAGCAAGCGCAGCACCGACCTTTGCGCCCAATGCGGAACCGGTGGTGGATCAACTTGTGCGGCTTGCGGAAGCGCAACTTGTGCCTGAAGCGCGCGCATTGGTTCATGACGTTGCAGCCTTGCGCCAGCTTGTTGATCCGTCGTTTCGCAACCGCATCGCGGTCGGCATCGTTGGCAGTGAGCTTAACTATGCAGCGTCGGCCTTCAACATGGGGGCGCTGTATCGCGGCACGATCGTGCGAGGCAACATCGCGGCATCGGCGCTGGCCAATTCGCACAGCACCACGAGCGCGAATATTGACGCGGATGTGTCATATGAATTGCCCGTGTGCCGCGTTGTTGGCATGCGTGGTGCCATCGGCGCCGAGCGCTTCGACAACAGTAATCATGTGCGTGGGTACGTCGAAGGCAGCGCTTGCCTGCCGAGCCCGGTGATCGCGCTGGAGGTGCGCGTCGGCTATCGCTTCGGCATGAGGCCTTCGCTGATCAATCAAGGCCTCCAAATCCCCAAAGAGTTCAAAGGCTTTGAAATCGGTATTGATGCACGTGCGTATCGCATGTTGCGATCAACATGGGACGCTGACTTTTGGGCGATGAATCTCACCACGGGCAGCAATTACTACGTGGACCGCACGCAAGGCATTACTGCATCGACGCAGTTTACGGCAGCGCCAGTATCGATTCATCGCTATGGCCGCGGCTTCGGCGGCGGCACCCAGTCGCATGAGATTTTGCGGGTCACGTTGCACGCGGAATCAACCGAAACCGGCGGCGATAGCTTAGCCGTGCTGTACGAACCTTATCGGTTCGAAGGCATCCGCTTGAGCAAACGGTCCGCGCTATCGGCGTCGTTGGGGGTTGCGCGTGGCCAAGTCAATCAAGGCGATAAAGGCAAAGTCGTCATTACGCCTGGCGGCTTTGTTGCAGTCGCCTTCGGTGACCTCGGTGCGTTCACCGAGAGCCGCGTGACGTACTTTGCGCAGTCGAGCAACCGCGACGTGGCGTTAAGCGAACTCCGTGCGACGCAGCGAATCGTCAAACAAGCCGATCGGTTCTATCTCAGCGGCCAAGCATGGATAGGTCGATCACAGTTGCTGTCGATCACGCACCTTAGCGACCCTGCGTTGGTATGGGGCACGACAGTCGATGTCATGGTGCCGGTGTGGAAAGGCATCAACGTATATGGGCGCGGCGAAGCAGCGCGCATCCTGGTACCCGACGGTAACGATGGCGTTGCCCGCGTTGTTGCTTCCACCGGCATGCTGGGCCTGACCTACTCCAAACAGCACGATTTCGTAAATCATCGTAAACCGGTGGTTGACCCAGCGTGGAGCGGCCCGGTGCCAGAGCCGCAAACGTTGGCGTCCCCGCCGTCGATGGATTAATGATGGCCCGCCTTGCGCCGCAACCGCTGCGTGGTTGGCTGCTCGCATCGCTACTGCTGTGGGTGGCGATTGGGATTGGGTGGCTTCGGCTCACTCGCGGCTTTCATGCGACCGACCAACTTGCGGCGATCGCGACTGCATCACTCGTTACAGCGTATGCTGCCGCCGCGTACCTTAATCATCTAGTGCTGATCCCACGCTATTGGCGCACCGGCCAACACAAGCGATATGCGCTTACCTTGCTGGCAGCGATGCTGACGCTCACCGCGATCGCGTTAGCCGTGCTGCGCACCTTTTACATTCGTGCCATAGGCCCTGCGGCCGTGAATCGGCTTGAAGTTGACTTCGCTTTGGACTTTTTTGGCATGCTTGTGCACGTCAGTGCTGCTGCGCTCGTGGTTCACGTGTTGCGCAAGCGATGACGTAAAATATCCCGACGCCATACAAAAACCGGCGACCGCCGCGTCGGCATGTCATATTCCGCCCATGTTATCGCGTGGACTCGCAGTTTTTGCTTGCTTGGCATTGGTGGCCTCACCGGCGTGCCATACTCCTCAGCCCCAAAAACCAATGCCCAACTCACCAAACAATGCCGTCTTTGCGCAAGTGCCGCTCTATAGCAACGAGCCCACGGCATGCACGCCAGCGGAGCCAAAGTGGCCGTGGCACGGAATTTTGATCGCAGCACCGTCGGTGGTGCTCATCCCGGCCGGCAACGCCGCCTTAGCCGCACATATTTGCGGTCGTTACACGATCGAAACCACCCGCTTGCTGGAAGGCAGACCGATGACGCTGCACGCAACGAACAAAGCCACCGGGGCAAGCTTTCAAGGCGATGTTTTCGACGAAGATCCAGGTATCATGGCGCGAGATCCGAACGAGCAGCCGGTCGATCCAGCCAGCGTTGCTAACATGTCGAATGGAGCCGCGTTGACGCGCAATCTATTTCAATTCGTCAAGCTGCCGCGCGAACCGGCAACCTACGAAGTCTATATGTCATTCGGCGGCTATGACTCGAACCGTGTGGTGATCGAAGTTCGTTCGTCACCATGACTATTTCTGCATGCGCCAAGCGCCTCAGCGACGATGGTGCAACGCGAGCCCGTCTGCTCCCACTGCGATAATTTCCTCTTCGGTTACGCACACGCCAAACAAATCCGTGCGCGTGCCAGTGTCAATCGCGGTCCACGCTTCGCCATCAAAACGGAGCAGCGTGCCGCCACCTCCAACCGCGTAGGCCTCGCCGTCACCGACGACGCAAAGTGCCTCAAGCGCCGCACGGGTGGGGCTAACCAAACGGTGCCAGGCAACACCATCGAATCGCAACAACGCGCCGGCGAGCCCCACCGCCAGCAGCCCGGCTCCGTAACCGCGGATGGCCCGCAAATGCGCGGCTGGGACAACGTTGTGTTCGCCGAAGCGCTTGCCATCGTAGGCAACAACGCTGCCGCCAAGGCCAGCCGTGTAAAGTTGACCGCCTGCAGCCGTAAGCGAAAAAATGTGTTGATTGTTAATGAAATCGACTGATTGCCATTGCTGGTCGGTGCGCTGCAGGAGTGCGCCATTAAAACCGGCGGCAAACCAGCCGTCATCGGTTGGTGCGACGGCAAGCAGAATATGTTGCACCCCCGATGCAACGCCGCGCCAACCTCGCATCGAGCGCTCCAGGATCAAGCTAGTGCCGCCGATATGCAAATTGCCACCGACTGCGACAAACTCATTCGACGCAGCGGCGATTGCGTAGATATCCTCGTCGGTTGGCACCGCTTCCGGTTGCCAGCACTCGCCGTTCCACGTCACCACTGTGCCGTGTTTGCCGACCGCGATCGTCGTGGTGCCATCACTCGCGACGGCTAACAGCTGCTGCGCTGCAGCCGTGAATGTCCGCACCGCCACCATCACAACCGCCGTTCGATCGCGTTGGCAAGTTGCTCAAAGTCGGCGGGCTCGACATAAACTTGGCCGCACAAGCGCATCCACAGTCGATCGCCGATGGCCATGATTGGCACTTCGATAGCATCGTCGAACCAGAGGGAATCGCGCAACGCGAGTGCAGCATCGGCGCCTGCACCAAGCGCGCGCGGCAACGGCAGAGTGACCATGGTGCCAAGCAACGCAGCAGGCACCAGCGGCGGTGCGCCGGCGGCGTCATGATGCGACCACCGTTGGGCAAACATGCGCTGCGCATCGACGACCAGCTGATGATTGTACGCTTGCATCTTGGCTACGTCGAGTTCACGCAAGAATGCCAGCGCTGCCGCCGACGCCAAATACGCTGTCGGGTCGACCGTACCTTCCCAGTCGAACTCTTTGGTAAAGCCGTGGCCGAGGCCCCACGAAATCACCGTCGGGTGAATATTGGTGAGGTGGGCTTGCGCGCACCACAAGATGCCCGCGCTGCGTGGCACCATCGCCCACTTATGTAAATTGGCTGCGTAGAAGTCGACGCCGAGTGCTTCTATATCGAGGGGTATCGCGCCGGGCGCATGCGCGCCATCGACGAGCGTGAGCACGCCGCGTGAGCGACATGCTGCAGCGATATCTGCGATCGGCATCACTAGCGCAGTTTCGGACGTCACGTGATCGACGATCAGCAAGCGCGTCCGCGGGGTCAGCGCTGCGACGATGGCATCGACGACCGCTAACGCATTCGGCGGCGGAAATGGCAGCTCGGCAGTGACAACTCGCGCACCAGCTCGCGCGGCCACATGCTGGGCGCCGTACGTAACAGCTCCATACCCGAGGCTGGTTACCAAGATTTCGTCGCCGGCCGCAAATTGCAGCGATTGCAGTACAGCATTGATGCCGGACGTCACATTGCGCACAAATGCCAACCGATGCGGCGCAGCGCCCACGAAAGCACCTACTTCGCGAGCTGCGTGGCGCAACCTCGATTCGCCGTGACACATGCCTAGCGAGTCTGTCACTTGCCGAGCCATGAAGTTCGCAGGCGCGCTTTCGCATTCGATCTGCAATGCCTGCTGTGCAGCCAGCACCGCTTTGGGCGTTGCGCCGACGGTACCGTGGTTGAGATACGTAATGTCTGGCCGCAAATGCCAGTGTGCCAACATCGACCGACCGAATTGCAAACCGAGCTCCGACATGGAGCAATTGTAGCGCAACTGCGCCCGCCCAAGCGCCACCAGTAGACCCAGTCGGGCACTTGCACTAGATTGATGTCATGGCAATTTCTTCGAGGCGACGCCTAGGCACGCTGACGTTCGCTGCAAGTATCTGCGCCGTGCTGAGCTGCGGCGATCCGAAGTCCAGTGCAGATGGAAACAATGTCGACGCGCCAGTCTGCCCGCCCGGTTCAACGCGCACGGGTACATGGAGCAACGGCTCAACCGACCCTAGCACGATCGAAGCCATATCCGTGGTCAACGACGTTGTCACGCTGCTCAAGACGCCGTGCGGTTATGTGCCAACTGCGGAAGTTATTTTGAACCCCGACGGTTCGTTTCAATATTCGCGTGCAGGCATCGAAGTTCAAGGCACGATAACCGCCGCGATGGCAACCGGCACATTCAAATCTCCAACGTGTGCCACTGCGACAGCTTGGTCAGCCGCACATGTCAGCAACAACCATCAAGGGTTGGTGCAATTCAACGCAATTACGCCGGTCAACGCGCCGCCAGCAACTTTGTCGTCGGTCCCTGCTGGTTTGGTGAATCGCTGGCCTAGCGCATTTGGCCTGTTTACCGTCGGTGCATCAGTAACGGTTACGGTCACCGGTGGTACCGTTACGTTTTGGAATAACGACGAAGGCTGTACCGGCCAAGCGTGCACGTTCAAGGCGACGCCGAATTACTCAGTCATTCAAGTAAGCATCCAATGAGCAACGCAGTTGAACCCTAAAGCACGTGCGTTGCATGTGCAAGCTGATGCGGCGCCACACGCAATCGTCGACGACGTTGGCCAGGCGCGGCTGCAACCGGGCTACTCACACGCACGCAACTCTTTCGTGGTCTTGGCAGCGAGCACACAGGCCAACTTTGCTGGCGTGCCGCTGCGTTGACATTCTTTGATTTCGCCGTCGTATCGGCCGTTGGCTTTGACGGTATTGAGCACGTTGGTCGGATCGTCGCCAAACAGTTCGGCCGAGTGACGCAGCGCTTTTTCACAATCCTCGACGGAGAGCAGTGGGTTCAACACTTCAGGATGTTGACCGTACCGCCGTTGCATCTGGTCGAAGACGCGCCACCGTTCCGATCCGCGATCGCTTGGCATCGGGCCATAAACTGCACCGACCACAGTGTCGCCTTCAGACAGCAGTGCGACATCGCCAGCGAACTGAGTCGCAATTATCGCGCGCAACGACATACTATATTGCGGCGCGCCTAGCGTCGCATTGGCGGCACGCAAGGACGAACCTATCGCGGCTGGCGCCACCGTTTCAATCGTTGGCCCCGTGCCCAAAAAGCCCATCGCCAAAATCGTTTGTTCATTGGCGGGCGCTGCGCCGGTGGTGATGTAGATCGCAAACGAGCCCGGTTTTTCCTTGGCTTTGCAGTCGCCAAAGATCACCACCCGTGCCGCTTTGGCTTCGATGCTGTCCTCGTCGCATAGCTGGCCACTGAACTTATCCCACACCGTTTGCAGCTTGTCGCCAACGTGCACGCCGTTGAGCGTGGCTCCGCTTTTGGCTGTTGCTATCATCGGCGCCCCCGGCGTTGTCGACGACGAACTACCGTTGCAAGCGCCCAGCAGAAGCAAGACCAAACAGCTATTGCGCATGCGTGCAGTCTAACACGCTCACGAGCCTGCCTCGCTGGCCGCGGGCTCGCATCTGCGAACCGGGCCCGCTGGTGGAGCGATGCCGATTGCCTAAACAACCGCGCAGAATTCGCTCGACTCCAGGCCGGGCGCATACAATTATTGCGTAATGAATTTTCGCATCCTGCCTTTTGCTCTCGTCGTTGGCGCGGTGATGCCTCCGGACAACGAGCGTTTCTCGGGCGGCTATCACAGTGGCCTGCGTTACTACACCTCGAACAGCATCCTGCCTGCGGGCACTATGTTGAACGTAGTTGGCGCATAGCCTGCGGTACAAAGTTGTGATCGGAATCCAAGTCGCCCCGCGTGCGCGGGCCTATGCTGCCGCCGTGCAAGTACGTTGCCGTTGGAGTCTGCCTTGTTTGGCGCTAGCCGCCGGTTTTGCCTGCGGCGACAACGAGCCCGGCGCAGCAGTTGGACCATCGATCGCTGCCGACCCTAAGATGGCAGCGTACGTCGATGCGGTAACGCAAGCGGAGCAAGTGTTGGGCGCCGATCCATCGACAATGCTCTCGACGCTGCGGCAGTTGTACTACGGCACCGCGTGGAGCGTCGGCTCGTCGAATTCGTTATGGAATCTCATCATCACCTGCGCTATCGAAGTGCCCGATCCGCGGCCGGTACTTGGGGCACCGCTGCATGCAGCACTCACGACCAATCGTGTTGCGACTGGCCAAGACGTTGGCCATATCTTTGCGGTGCTCGAAGCAGCGGTATGCCCTCGACCGCGAGTATTGGGCGTTGCCATGCTCAACGAAGATTTCGCAGGCTGGCCTGGCGATCTAGGTTCATCTGTTGCGGTGCATGTCGCGTGCACCACGCTGGGCGAAGCCGCAGCAAGCGAACCTGCGTGCGGCGGCAAAGCCGGCGACTTAAACTTCTATCTCGATCTACTCTCGAGCAAAGCCGATTTGGAAGGTGACATCGATCCGTTGGTCATGCGCGCCGTTGAAATGGGTCACAGCTGTGCGGGTTCCGCAGGACTCACGTTTGAACCGCGGCGGCCAATAAGCCAGCTGCTTGCCGATTATTATCTCGATACCGCGTCGCCACTTGGTCGCGCTCGACGCAACCGCAACCGTTGTTTGCTCGAACTGATGGGCGGCGAGTTTCGCGGCGACACCTTGCTCAACCGCGACGAATTGATCGAAAACTATGGCACCCAGATCGGTGCCAACGCAGCAGTCTATTATCTTTCGGTGCGGCCGGCTGGGCCAACCGATGCCGAACGTACCGCGATGATTGTCGACGGAAAAACGGCGACTGGCTGGTTTATCGACAAGCTGCTAGCGAATTTTGCAAGCTTGTAGTCGAACGCGTAGTACCGGATGCACGTCGTGCCCGTCGTGATTTTGGTATTGCTGGTTTGCAGCAATTGGCGTCGTGCGTGGCCCATCGACAGTCAGTCCAGTTTCCGGTTGGTTCAAGCGGAAGATCTATTAGGAAATGATTGCAGATGTTTACATATTCGTTGGAACTGGGCTATCCGCCGTTACCAATTCCCACTGGTAACTCTCATCTTGTTAGTGTATTACACACACTATTAAAATGAATCGTCGCGAGATCGCAGCAGAAACGTTGAGTGTTATTCGCGTTGGTGGCTACGCGGCACGTACTGCGGTGCGTTCGAACACGTCGTGTTCGCCATTTACGGTCGCAGCCGTGAAGGCGCAACGATCGCGGCGTTTCGTCGAGAATTCACGGCAGCCACGCTAGGCAAGCGCAATGCGCACTAGCATCCCACTCGCACTGCCAGCGTAAAGCACGTCAGCTTCTTTGTTAAACGCCAAGGCTGTCACGTGGCCGCCGCCGGCGGGCCGGCCACCGAAGCGTTGCTCGCCAGTTTTGGCTTCGACGCAGATAACATATCCGCTGCTATTGCCGATCGCGCACCAACGCTCGCTACGGTCGACAGCAAATGCCGTTACCGTAGTTGCAGCAAGGTTGAGCGGATCGGGAAACTTCGTCGGTGCGGCACGCAGAGAAAATGCAAACAAGCCATTGCCGAACTCGCCGCGCAGCCAAACGTAGCGTTTTGTAAATAGGCCTTGATCGAACGGCCCGCCGGGCACGGATGCAATCGGTGCGCGCGTTTTGGCACTATACAAGTGAGCCATCCCGTCGACGACAATGCATGCAAGCTTGGCATTTGCGCACAGTACGTGGCCAAGCGTGGCGAGCTCGGTTGACCTTGCCACCGACGATGCTGGCTTCGCTGCACTCGTCGTGATGTCGTCGAGCGTCGCAGGGTCCAACATTGCGAAACCTGCATCTTTACCGCGCGCGATACGCGTTACCAACACGGCCTTCGCGCCGACGTCAAGGCGGAGCACTTGCGTTTGCAATTTTCGCGCGGTGAAGGCTCCCATTAGGCCGCCATTCTACTCCGACGGCGCGTGTGACGTTGCAAAATACTCGAGCACTTCATCGCCGTGGCCATCGAACGTGCCTGTCGAGCGCCAACCCAGATGGCGATAGAAGCCATACGATCGATGTTGCGGATTGCGAGAACATCCCAGAAACAGCCGAGTTTTGCCGAGGGAGGCAAGCTGATGGACCATCCGTCCTAGGAGCGCTCGGCCAATGCCGCGATTCTCAAATTCAGGCAACAGCGCGAGTACCACGATTTCCCCATCGGTGGTGCATTGCCTAACCGCAAGCGAGCGTTGCGGCTAATCAAGCCGATTGCAGCTGTAATCAAGTGCGACGGGATATTCGGTCTTATCCAGCGGGTCGCGAGGTCGCAACGTTAAAAAATAGCGCGATGGACCGAGTGTTTGCTCGGCCCGCTGGCTCGTGCCGCTGGAGGCAAACGCAAGAGGCGCACCGGGTGGACAGGTGCCCGAGGAGTCTGGCAACGCCCAGATTGCTTCAACGCCCGCTGGCAATTGGCCCTCGAAACGAATGCGGCCCGACAACGTTGAGTTGAGCACGTAGTGTGCATTGCCAAACCGGCCGCCAACAATCGTGCCGATGGTGCGTGGCCCTTCGCTGACACCATGGCCGCTTTCACGGCAAAACAATTCTTGCTGCGCGGGGCACGCGCCACCAGTAAGCGACGGGTGAGGATTAACGTACTGACCTAAGCGATACCCAGTGTTGCCGACCTTGATTAACGACATTAGTTGCTTGCTAGGTGCACGGCTAACAACGTGCAGCGAATCCCGTTGCGCAGCCTCAGCGGCATCGGTATCAAGCAAGGTCAACCGACTACCATCGAAATGTAGCAGTGTGACAACCAGGCTGACCTGCCCTACTCGCCGCAGCACCCAAATTTGGCCCGGTTGGTCACTCCACAATTGCGAAATGGTGGGGAGCACCCCGGCGGCTTGGGGCACATCGTAGAAGATCCACTTGCCATTAACCCATCTTGCCAAGTAGGTCGGGGTACCGCTCATTGAACCTGCGATCCAAAGATCGGGTCCGCTACTCCAAACTGCCGTGATCGTTGTAATCGACGGCAACGTGATATCCTCGGCACTAGCAACCGATCCCGTGATGGTGAACCGTTGCAGCTTCGGCATAGCAACACCAGCGATTGCTGGAGTACCTGTCACGATCCAAACAAAATCAGTTTCATTAACTCGACCTCCCGTCATCAGCACGGTGCCAGGATGAACATTGCCCAAACTCGTCCATGCAGCGGCGGCAATGCCTTGGTAACGAAATAGGTCCGTGTCGTTGACGACGAACCCACGGCGACCATCAGCCCATATGCCGCGCACTTTTTCGGCCGTAGTATAAGTTAGCGTATTCGCATCGCGGTTCAGAACCCGCAATTTGTTTGCGGCAAGCACCAATAGTTCTGCGTCGCCAGGTCCTTCAATCGGTGCGATCGCATCAATAAGCGCCATCCCGAAGGGAAGCGACTCGCTACTGTTGATAGTCTCAACTGGTTTGACTGGGCTTCGCTTAACGAATAGTTCCGTGTCAGACACCGCGAAATACACGCTACCGTCGACGCCTTGCACAATGTGTTGCCGCCCGCCGGTTAGTGACGGTGGAATTCCCCCTAAGCCTTCAACCAACGAACTGCGAACTTTGACTGTCAAGTTCGCACGAAATATCCAGATCGAATTGGCATTGGCGGCGGCAAGCCCATCGCCAACGTCGGTTTTCGCAGCCATCGCCGCCGTGATCGTCGAAGGTGCCGGTGCAGGGCCGGTCACAATGAAGCGGCGCAACGTCTTTCCGTCGACATAAAACGAACTAGTGGAGCCTGCGAGCACTTTCGATGCCGATTCCAGCGCCTCGCCGGGCGGGAGCGTGACAGCAAAAACTTGCCCATCGGTGAACAGTTTGACTTCAGGAGGTAGCAGGCCTGCTGGCGGAGCATCCGTCACTAACCAAACATGGTTCTGATCGACAACATTCATTTGGCGAAACGGCGGAGACGGCTGCGCGGCCGCGATGGTCCAGCTCCCCGTCACGTCACGAGGACGATGAAACAGTGCCGTGTCGGTCAAGACAAAAAGGTTTTCCGCATCACCACTAATGGCAACAATGGTCCCTGTCGTCGCCACCCCCAGCGCAGCCCAGTCACTATCTTCAGGCCAACTAGTCCCGTTGTAGTGCAACACTTTTTGGCCTTGGGCAGCCCACACATCATTCGCTGCAAAGCCCCAGAGGCCTGTTATTGCAACGCCGGCATCACCGACTGCATTGCTGGTGCCAACGTTGCCTTGAAACGTGATCACCTCACCATTGCTACAACCGGCAAATGCAGTGCCATACGTGGCCCACATGGCGTCGCATAACCCAGATTTCTGAAAGGTTGTTTCAATTGCAGCGCGCCGCCACCGATCGCCCGTCCAGTGCGCGAAATAGCTCACCGCAGTTGCGCCGGATCCTGCAGCTTCAACCACCCAAACGTCGTTCTCAGCGACGACAGCTGCGGTACGGGCGTTGACTGGGTTGTTGGCGCCGACCGACTCCGGTATCGGCGGCAGCGTCACGATACGGTCCGAGCGCAACAGCGATCGGCAGTCGCTCACATCGAGTCGACAGTCTCGCGAACAAACTACGGCTCCAGTTTTGGGCGCTGTCTCGACAATTTTTGCACAAGTCAGCGCCAACTCTGCATTCACATCTTCGCCATCACACTCTTCATCGGCGTCGGCAACACCATCACCGCAGTAGTGTTCACAACCATTGGTATCAACGGTGCATTCGGTACAACCGACCACACCACTATCGTAGCCGCGCTGCGTGCAGCTAGGTTCGTTGATAACAACGCCGACTTCACAAGTTTCACCGGCCTCGGAGTTGATCACCTCGTTGCCGCACAACGCTGGTTGGCAGAAGCCGTTCCGACAGCGGGTAAAATCCGTCGGTTCACCGCATTCTGCACCATCCGGGACACCAACACATGCGGCAACTTGCGCCGGGGTAGCACAGAACGTGTCGACGGCTGTTTCCACGCACACTTGCCCACTGCTGCAGATCGATCCGTTGGCACAGGCTATGGTCGGAGAAGGCACACACCCAACACTCAGCAGTGCGCTAACAATCAATAGGCCACATGTAACAACGAGCGAGCGTTGATGTGCAGCCTGCAACTTGCCCGGGTGAATCATGTCGCGAGGGTAACGCGAGGACAGCGCGCAATGCGACTGCAGATGCAGGTTATGCGCGATGTCGAAGCACCGCGAGCACGGCGCATGATGCCAAGATACGCCGTGTGTTAGGTCCGATCAGGCTTCGGCGTGGTAGCCCCCGATGGCGGCAACATCGGCTTGGCAATGTAGTCAGCAGCGACGGAGCCACTGAGTGATTGTAAGAAGCTGATGATCGAAGCAGTGTCGGTCGCAGAGAGTGTCTTGCCGAGCTGTAGCTGCGCCATGGTCTGCACTGCCGTGGTGAGATCCGTGACTGACCCATCGTGATAATACGGCGCCGTGGCCGCGACGTTGCGCAACGTGGGTACTTTAAAGAACATCCGGTCGGCTTCGTTCTTGGTCAGATCGTATCGACCCTGGTCCTTCTGGTTTTGATACGGCGCAGTCACGCCGAGCTTCATGTACATCGCACCACCAACGAGCACGCCATTGTGGCATGTAGCGCAACCGGTCGTCATGAACAAAGCGAGCCCGTCACGCGCCGCTGGCGAGAGTGCGTCATCCTTGCCAGCGACAAAGGCATCAAACGCAGTTGGCGTCACGAGGCCGCGTTCAAACGCTCCGATCGCGTTGCCAAAGTTGTCATAGCTAATCGGATCCTTATCAGCGGGAAATGCTTGCTTGAATGCCGCGACGTAGCCAGGAATCGAACGCAACACCACCAGCACGTGCGCTGGGTCTGGCATTGCCATCTCAACCGGATTGAGAATGGGGCCCTTAGCCTGTTCCTCGACGGTTGGCGCACGCCCGTCCCAGAACTGGGCGACCTGGCCAGCGGCATTGAACACCGTTGGTGAGTTGCGGCCGCCGAGTTGGCTCTTGTGCCCTGTCGAAAACTGCACGCCGTCGACGCCGCCCTTATCGAGTTGATGACAGCTATTGCAAGAAAGCTCCTGCGCTTTGGATAGCCGGGTCTCATAATAAAGCATCCGGCCCAACGCTATCTTCGCTGGTGTTGCCGGGTTCGTTGCCGAATCAAAACGCGTCGGCAACGGCTTGAACATCGCGCGCGCCTGCACCAGATCGAGCTTGGGCGCTGCGGCCGCCACCGGCGCGGTTACCACGCTTGGCGCTGGCTCGACGGCAGCCTTTGGTTTTGACTTGCAGCCAACGACGACGCTGCAAGCGAGCATGACAGCAACGGAGATCGGTACGCCTAGTTTCATGGAACCCATGGCGCTATTCGCTGCATCGCGTGTGCCAAAACTCGCACGCAGCAATCGGCGCATTTCTGCGCGATTCCAGCGCTGCGAGTAGCTAACCCCGAGCGCCAGCGCGCAGTGTAGAACATTTGCACGAGGGACCTATTCTAGATCTCACGACCGCTTATCGACGATGAGCGGTGCAAGCACACACCTTGTCGTCGATATTTTCGCCGTTCGACGCCCATTGGCGGCGGCCCTTGCTTATCGTTGCAAGCATGACATTAAACGACCTGATTGGACTCATTGGCAAACACGTGCTTGGCAAGCTTGGTGACCGCGAGGAGCCAACGCTGGTATTTGATTGGGCAGCACTACAGGACAAGGAAGCATTTATTGACGGCGTCTTTGGTGACTGCTCTGCCGGCGACTTTGCCGATGTGATGACCTGGGAAGACGGCCAGCCAAGTTTTTCTGGCCAAGCCGTGCCGTTTGCGCTGTTTGGCGTCGACGAAAATGAACTAAGCCAATTCACCGACGGCGAAAACTATCCGCAGTTCCACGAGCTACTCTTAGCCGAACTGCCAAACGGCCCCGTCTTTGCAATCACCGTCGACGGTACCGCTATGCCAGCAAAGCGAACCAAACAGGTTGCCGCAAGCGTCGCGGAGCTAAAGCTAACGAAGCGTTAAGCTATAACGATCGAGGGCGCAATGCCATTTTTTTGGACGGCGGCGGCCACTTTCTGCCACGACGGTTCGGCAGGTTTGTGATTACAGCCAGGAGGCGCCGCAGCGTACGCTTTGATGACAACGCGATCGTCCCCAGCGCTGTCTTTGAGCTTCAGTCGCGCAATGCGCTCGCTAGCTTTGTTGCCGAGGGCGGCGATTACAGCATGAGGAAACAGGTCGAGCTGTGCGCGAAGGTAGCGTTCACCGCATTCGTCTTCAGCAGCACGGTCGATCGGATGGGTTGTGACCTCGGCGGAACACAATACTGATTCCGTGAACCAAACCTTTTTTAGCTGGTCTTCAAACTTTGTGTTTGGGAAGCACAAATCGAGGATGTGGCGAACATTTTTATGAAATTTTCCCGTTCGATGTGTTTCGTTCGCGAGATCAAACGCATCTGTGGTGATCTTGTACGTCTCATCAAGCTCTTTGGTTGCATCGAGTTTGCCGCCCTCTGAAGGATCACCTGGCTCAGCAACTACCAACACAAGCTCGACGTCCTCGATTGTGCCGGTCGCGCCGAAGAATCCGCGTGGCAGATGTCCAACTTTCGCATCGATTGTAACCTTGCCGTGACAACCGTGCCCTTTGTCGGCGCCCGCACACGGCAGATACGCCGGTTCAAGAATCACTTTCAACTTCCTGTTCAACGTCCTTTTTCCCATCCCACAATCCTCCCATAATTCCGGCACCCAGCTGCGAGTGTTAGCCAACATCCACACCGGCGACTTGCGACTAACCAAAGCGCTCGCTGTACACTAGACTTCGACATCACATGTTGAAACTCGACAACCACGAAACGCCGCTGGCGACGGTGAACGCTGACTTTACCCAACGAGTGGTGGCCGCAGCACCAAGTGAACGCGACTGGTTGGCGTCGCCCCAGGCCGGTGTTGATCGCTATTTGTTAGATCGGGTGGGCGCCGAAGTGGCGCGGGCAACCAGCATCGTGCGCTATCAAGCAGGCGCTGCATTCAACCGTCACGTGCATGGCGGCGGTGAAGAAATCTTGGTCCTTGCCGGCACGTTTTCCGACGAACACGGCGATTATCCGGCCGGAACATATTTGCGAAATCCGCCAGGCTCGGCACACGCACCATTTTCCACCGACGGCTGCACCTTGTTTGTGAAGCTGTGGCAGTTCGCATCAGATGATCTGGTGCCGGTGCGTGTCAATACACGGACTGCGCACTGGCGACCGGGGCTGGTTCCTGGGCTATCGGTGTTGCCATTACATGAGTTCGACGGCGTCAGCTCAGCGCTGGTGCGTTGGGCGCCGAATACTCGCTTTACGCCACATACCCATCCTGGCGGCGAGGAGATTCTAGTGCTCGACGGTGTGTTTCGCGATGAGCAAGGCCACTACCCAACCGGCACGTGGCTGCGCAGCCCGCGGTGGAGTCGTCATACACCTTGGACAGAATCCGAGGGCGCGCTGATCTACGTCAAAGTCGGCCATCTCGACGCCAACTTTATGGCGTTACCAATTGCTTAAGATCTCGCGCGTTTCCGTCGGGACTCCGGTGGCGGCCCAGCCTAGCGCGTTACGCGAAACAAATTCGCGCAGTGACGTTCGCTAGCACTACTTAGTGAACGAGCGAGCAAGATTGTCGAGGGTTGCACTAGTCCCGGTCGCCACGCCGAGCTTCACCATCATTTCAAAGTGCTCCACCGACGGGCAGCGAATCGCCACTTTCATGAGCGTACCGCCGCCTTGAGCTTGCAGATGAACCGTGCCATGTGAGCCCATGGCTTGAAATTCGAGCCGATACGGGCGCTCGACGACACTATACGTACCTTCGAACGGCGGCGCGTGGCCAGCTGTCACAAACCGAAACGCGCCGGACGGGCGCAAGTCGATCGAACACGAAACCATCGGTGCGCCCGACGGATCCCACCATGCAGAAATCTGCTCGGGTTGCGTCCAGGCGTCGAATGCTTCCTCGGGCGTCGCATCAAGAATGCGCTCGAAGCGAAAAGTAAGTTGTTCGCGATCAATGCTATCTGACATGTTGTCCTCGTTGCTAGCTCAGGTTCGTTTGCGACTTTTGAGATGCGCGTCGAGCCGATCGAAGCGCCGCTCCCATTGTTCTCGGAAAGGTTGCATCCACTCATCGGCAGCTTTCAGTGACGTCAACACCAAGCGGCGCGGCCGACGCTGCGCATCGCGGTCCGATTGAATAAGCCCAGCCGCTTCGAGCACCCGTAAGTGCTTCGAAATCGTTGGCTGCGCCAAACGGAACGGCTCTGCCAGCTCCGAGACTGTCGCATCGCCTTTGGCAAGCCGCGCCAGAATCGCGCGACGCGTCGGATCGGCTAACGCACTGAATACGGCGGTGAGCTGCTGACTCTCTTGCATTACCACTTAGCAATATATCTATGTGGCAATATTGTCAAGCGGCCTAGTAGTTAGAGCCGAAGCGAGTAGCGAAGGTATCGTTATAACGTTGCTATTGTTCGATCAGCACGAGCGTTGCTTTGTTGTGCTGAGCAACCACGTTTGCGTTGCCAGCCGAGACGAAGGCGCCGTCACCGTCTTGGAGCGTTACGGCGGTGCCACCGCTACCAATCGTTACTGGACCGCCAGCGCACAACAGGTACCCGCCTTTTCCGTCGGCGATACGAAGTTCGATCGATTGATCGCTGGGCACATGCGTTACCTTTACGGCCGCCGATTGCCGAAGCGATGCTGGCGTTACTTGCATCCACTGCCCGACTTTTTCAAACGGGCCGAGCACTTCATGAGTGCCAGCGATCGGCTTGAGCGTATTCGCACGCGGCCGAATCCAAATTTGCAGCATGCGCACCGGCGTATCGGTTTCGTTGCCCTCGGCATGCGACATGCCTTGGTGGGCGGACATGATCTGCGCTGCATGCTCTGCGATGTTCAACGAGGTTGTTGGTTCATGATGCGTGAGCGTGCCGGCGAGGACCAAACTCACAATTTCCATGTCTTGGTGATCGTGCATGGGGAATCGCGCATGCGGTGCAAACGTGGCATCGGCCAAAACCAATACATTTTGCCAAGGCTTACCTTGGCCTGCGGCGGCACCGACGGTGGCGACGAAATGATCGGTCATAGCGACCCACGACACATCAGTTAACAGCAAAGTCGATTTCGGGCGAAGTTCAATTTTCATGGTTGGCTCGGAGCCAGCTGGAGCGCTAGCCGTTTTCGAACATGCGGCCACAGCAAGTAGCGCGCCGAACATCCAAATGCTTGTTGAGTTTGGCACTACTTCGTTCGCTTGGTAGTTGCGGCAAATCTGGGATTCTGCAGCGCTGACAAAACCAAAACACGGACGCCGGCTGGAAGTTTTTTCTTTTGCCACGTGAGTTCACGCGCAAACGATTCACCAGCCGCGAGCTTCGTTTTGCGGCCGTACACCACTGGCCCAAGTGCATGCTCTGCAAAATGTGCGGTTGCAACGGCATGCCCCGCTGCCCGCGCAGCAGCCACGGCGGCTGGATCTTCGACTGCCCGTGCCGCAGCATGCGCAGCGACGGACGCCTTCATACATGCACCAGTTGACACCTTGCCTTGCGCCCATTCACGCGCAAGGTCAATGGCGCGCAGCGGCCGTTCGTCGTCGCTCACGCAGGTGAAGTGATGCATCAGATGCTCGGCGCAATCAGCCGCCCAGCGTGCCAACAATCGATGTCGCTTTATGTCGAGCGGCCCGCCGCGATGTTCTGCAATGAAACGTTGGTCGCGCATAGGGCCGCTTCGATTATGCGCGTTCTGCCAACGGAGTTGAAGCCTCGGTGTCACATCCGGTGCGGGCCTTGGCATGCACCTCGGCGTACACTACGCGCTGTAGGGCATCGCGCCTAGTACTTTAGATTGATCGTTAGTTCAACGTTGGCGGTGCCGACGACGAATTTCGATTCTGCGAAGGTTGGCGCACTAAAGGTGTGCAACTTGTTGTTCGAAGCACCATAGCCCTCGCTTGGAATGCCAAGCCAATTGGTGTCGAGCTTGCCGTTGTTGTTTTCATCATGCAACACGGCAATTGCGTACGCGCCAGGCGGCACCGCTGCAAACACACATGTCGCGGTGGCGCCGCTGAGCTTGGTAACCGATGCAATTGCCATCGGTTTGCCGCCCGGAAAACCGTTATCTTTCACGTGCAAGCTACATTGCAGGCTGCCTTTGGTGTTGCGCAGTTTGCCGACGACGGCGGTTACAATAGATCGGAAGAGCACACGTCTGAACTCCAGTCACCGCTTAACATCTCGT
>ERZ795056.1921-NODE-1921-length-23755-cov-6.836329_pt1 | contig 23755 bp, 16 predicted proteins | sample MGYA00375140_ERZ795056 | MGnify/ENA primary metagenome ERZ795056 (study PRJEB30185, sample SAMN05720227) | activated sludge metagenome | isolation source: Anaerobic digester | place: USA | collected 2015-03-09 ... | reverse complement strand
TGATTGTTCACGTGATGATCGGACATATCACTGGTCACGGGTTGGGCTGGGCGCCAGCAGTAGAAACCATGGTGCAGTTTCTTTTTGTCCTTCCAGTGCTTTGGGCGGCGAGAGACATCATCCGGGCCGGGCTTCCGGGGATTGTGCGACCGGGACGAGCCGGGATGGACAGCCTGGTGACCATGGGGGCGCTGGCGGCGATTGGATACAGTCTTGCGGTCGCCGGGCCACTATGGCTGAATGGTAATGGTTGGCAGTGGATGACCCATTCCGCAGGGCATGGGATGGTGGACATCTATTTTGAATCCGCTGCCGGACTGCTGTTCTTCATTCTCCTCGGGAGGCGGCTGGAGGCGGGAGCAAGGAGAAAGACGGTTGAAGCGGTGGCTGAACTCGGGAAAAGTATCTCGGGTTCAGCAGAATTGGTCGGAACGGATGGAAGAACCAGGGAAGTTGCAATCGAGAACCTTTTGCCGGGGGATATGGTCCTGGTTCGGGCTGCGGAAAAAATCCCGGCGGATGGTATGATTGAGGAGGGGTTCTCCGGGATTGATGAATCGCTGCTGACTGGCGAGAGTCTACCCGTCGAGCGAGGCCCTGGCGATCCTGTTATTGGTGGAAGCGTGAATGGTGCAGGGGCCCTGCGTGTCCGTGTGCAGGCGAGCGGAGAGGCCAGTGTTTTGGCTGGGATTGTGCGACTTGTTGAAGAAGCACAGGGGACGAAAGCGCCGGTACAGGTATTGGCGGACCGGATCGCGAGGTATTTTGTGCCCGGAGTGATGATTCTTGCGCTTGGAACAGGTCTGGTGTGGTTGCTCGCAGGGAGTGCCGAGGGCGTGGCCTTGTCCCGGATGATAGCAGTGCTCGTGATTGCCTGTCCCTGTGCGCTCGGTCTGGCTGTTCCGGCGGCGGTGATGGTCGCTGGTGGCGTCGGAGCACGGAAAGGCATTGTTGTGCGGGACGCTGCCGCTTGGGAGAAGACAGCCAGAGTGAACACCGTTGTGCTTGACAAGACAGGAACACTGACCATGGGGAAAGCCCGGATTTTTGGAGTGGCCTGTGTTGATGGCATGGATGAAGGGCGCGTGCGCAGAATGGTTGCGGCGCTCGAAAAAGCGTCGCATCACCCGCTCGCCGGAGCCTTTGAAGACGGGTCTGACATTCCATGCGAGGTTCAAGGAGTGCAGGTCTTGTCGGGGAGAGGTCTTGGCGGAAGAGTGGACGGGCATGTTCTGGTTGTGGGCAGTGAGCGGGTGGTCTGTGCTGACAGGAACGAGGATGCAGGAGGGGGGCGCGTGGAGGAAAAAAGATTTTTGGTGAACAACCTCATGCCCGGGAAGCGACTGTTGGATCCCCGGCTGGAAGAGGCAGGCCGGAGTTTTGCCCGGGGCGGGGCGAGTCTGGTCTGGGTCGTGCTGGATGGTAGCGTGGTGGCTGTATATGGGGTTCGTGATGAAATCAGACCAGAGGCAAAGGCGGTTGTCAGGTACCTGCAGAATACCGGGATGCGGGTGATTCTTGCGAGCGGTGATCATCGTGAAGCGGTTCGGGGTATAGCCGAAGAATTGGGGATTGGCGAGTGGTACGCGGAATTATTGCCCGAGGATAAAGCCAATCTGATTGGACGACTTGGAAATGAACACCGTGAAGTCTTGATGATGGGGGATGGGATGAATGACGGGCCGGCTTTAGCACGTGCTGCAGTCGGGGTCGCGCCGGGACATGGAACGGACTTGGCACAGGGGAGTGGGCAGGTGATCCTGCCTCATGGTGACATCCGGTCGCTTCTGCGGTTCCTGGGGTTGGCCGTTGCGACCATGCGGACGATCCGAAGGAATTTTTTTTGGGCGTTTGCGTACAATGTGGTGGCAATTCCGGTCGCAGCCGGAGTCTTGGTGCCTTTTGGAGGACCTGCGCTCGATCCAATGCTGGCTGGTCTCGCCATGTCTCTATCGTCCGTTTCCGTTCTTGCAAATTCCCTCTTGCTCAGGATGCCGGATTCTCCAGAGGGGGTTGGCAGGGGAGATCAACAGTAAAGGTGGTTCCTTTGCCCATGATCGAGGTGAAATTCAGGAAACCGTGATGTGCCTGGATGATTCCATAACTGACGGAGAGTCCAAGACCGGTTCCTGTTTCGCGGGTTTTTGTCGAGAAGAAAGGATCAAAGATTTTCCCCCTGATTTCTTCAGGAATTCCGTTACCATGATCCTCGACCGAGAATCTGATCCAGTTCGCAAGCTGGGGGTGGGGGCCTGCCGTGATACAGACCTTTTTATCGGGAGACCAGTCCGGGTAGCGTTCATTGAGAGCATCTCTGGCATTGATGACAAGGTTGAGGATAACTTGGGCGATCTCTTCTCCCCGGCAGTGTATGTTTGGGAGGGTTTCGTCAATCCTGATGCAAAGCTCAATCTGGCTTTTTTCAAGAATTTTATTGCTGAGAAGGCTGATGCGGGAGATGATCTCGGTGCTGCTGTACAGGCGGGCCGGTGCGTTCTCTTGCCGAGAGAAGGCGAGCAGATTTCGGACGATGCGGGTGATGCGTTCGCCTTCGGCGATAATCTCGTTGGAGTAATCGCGGAGTTCAGGATATCCTGACGGCATTCTGTCAAGAATGAGTTGTGCGTAATTGATCATGCCTGTCAGCGGGTTGTTGATTTCGTGGGCGACACCACCGGCCATGATGCCGATGGATTCGAGTTTTTGCGCCTGGACGAGTTGAGCCTGGAGATGGGTTTCCTGTTTGGCAACATGGCTGCGCCAGGCCTCTTCGCGAGTCATACGGGTGAGCTCTTCGGTCAGGAGTCGGATGTGGTTCATTCGACCCGGTGAGAGTTCGTCGGGACGCTTTGCCAGGAAGAGGTAGCAACCGGCGGGTTCTTCGCCGGGTGTGCAGGGGATGGCCAGGGCGGAACGGATTCCGTTGGCAAGGGCAGTATGGCACCAGACAGAAGAGTCCTCGAGTTCAGTAAGATCTTGGCACAACCGGTGCTTTTCGCTTTGGAGTACTGTTCCCAGAAAATCTGAAACAGGAGAGCACTGCATGCCGAGAAAGGAGGCGGAATCACAGATGAATCCGGATTCTGCGATGGCTGTCAGCGAAGCCCGGTTGTGTTCGAACCAGACACCGGAAAGGTTTCGGAAATTGGTGCATATTTCGTCCAGGAGCCGGGGATAATCACCGCTTTCGCGCCCGGGTGCTCGCAGGGACGAGAGAATGGTGAGATAGGCTGTCGTGTCGGCGTGGTAGAGCTCGATCGCGAGGCGTTCGCTGATATCAGTGATGACGCCAACGATTCCGGCCAGGTTCCCATGGTCATCTTGGAACGGGGCTTTGTTGATCAGGACTCGATGATCAAGACCATCGGGACCTGTCAGGTCAACCTGAAAGCTGTCTTCCTCGCTGCCGGAAAGGATCAGGCCATCACTTTTATGGAGTTTGTCTCCAAGTTCTGGAGGTATGATGTTATTGATCGTTTGTCCGACAATCTCGGTTTCCTGGAGACCAAGAAGGCGGGCATAGGCCGGGTTGCACCCCATGTATCTGCCTTCGACGTCCTTGTAGAAGACGGGATTGGGGATGGAGTGGATGATGGAATGGAGTACTGACTCATGGCGTGCGAGACGGAACTCCATGCTGCGTTGGGATGTTATGTCCCGACCGATGCTTTGATATTCGAGCAAGGTACCATCAGATGAAAAAATTGGGGTTTCAGTCCAGACAATGATTCGCGTGTTTCCGTGAATATCAATGATGGGGTGTTCGTAGGTGATGGTTTGGGGTGATTTGACAAGAATGGCATATCGGTCTTCGATGGTAGAGATTTCATTTTTTGGAAGAAATTCTGTCCAGCGATGTCCGATGAGGTGGTCTCTTTGCCCAAAGAGACCACAATAGCTGTCGTTGACAAAAGTCAGTTTCAGGTCAGGGAGCCAGCGGCAGACAGCGTCCGGAAGGGTGTTGACGATTGCCCGGTACCTGGCCTCGTTTTTCCGGATCCTGTGGAATGACTTGTGCCGCTCGGTAATGTCGAGAATGATGATCAATGTGTTGCAAGCCGGCGATTTGTGAGATTCCAGGGCACGGGCCCGTGCTTCAAACCAGTGATGGTCGCCGATCAGGTCCAGTTCGTATTCCGTCACATGTTCTTCGGAATCTGCCAGTGTCCGTGAGACAAGTTCGGCCAGATGGTTGCCGATTGATTCGGGGAACAATTCAAAGAGGTGCTTCCCGGAATACTCGGAACCTGTCAGCCCTTGCATCCCTCGTCTGGTTGCAAGGAGTTCAACAATCACAAGATTTTTGTCAAGAATGAAGGCAATCAGTGGGAGCATGCGAACGATGGCTTCAAGTTGTGCCTGGGTTCGTAAAAAATCCCGGCCGATCGGGCCATTTGCTGAGATGTCTGCATGAGTGACAAGAATCCCTGACAGGAGAGGGTGATCGAATTTCTTGAGATGAAAGAGAACAGGTGTGCTGGTCCCGTTCTGGTGAAGGGTTTCGAGGATCAGGGCTGGAAGCGGGTTGCCGGATTCGACCTGGCGGACTGCGTCGATGAACGCTTGGCGATAGTGAGGCGCGATCAGGGATCCAGGGCAGCGATTATTGAAGGTTCCAGGAGGATAGCCCGATGCCGAGAAAAAAGCCGTGTTGGCGAGGAGTGGCGCATCGTATGAGAGGAGAAGGCATGCCTCGGGGATTGCATCCAGGAGGGATTGGGCCAGACCAAAAGCAGACTCGGTAGTATCAATCATCGCGCAGCTCCCTTCGGATGGCAGTGTATATCCGGAAAGGAGAAAATACAAGGACCAAAATATTCTTCTTTAGCATTCGCAGTCATTGCAGGCCGGAAGGTGTCTTGCTGGGACCGTGGCGAATTTTGTATCTTGAAGTGGAAGAATCCCCCGGATATGGAGAAAAGAATGCTGGACCAATTCAAGGTGAGAACGCAGCTTGGCGAGAAGAAAGACGCTCCGAGAATATACAGTTTGAAGAAATTGGCAGAGACAGTCGGTTTCAGGCTTGAGGATATGCCGTATTCGGTGAGGGTTCTTCTTGAGTCGCTGGTCAGGAATTGTGACGGCAAGATTATCAGGGAGGATGATGTTCTCGCGGCGGCTCGCTGGAGGGCCGAGAGCGGCGAGCCACTCGAGGTCCAGTTCATGCCGGCCAGGGTGCTTTTGCAGGACTTTACCGGGGTTCCTGCGGTTGTGGATCTGGCTGCGATGCGGGATGCTCTGGCTGAACTTGGTGGAGACCCGGCGAAGATCAACCCCTTGATCCCCGTGGATTTGGTCATTGACCATTCCGTTCAGGTCGATCATTCCGGAAGTGCCGATGCGCTCGAAAAAAATGTCACCATAGAATACGGGCGAAACGAGGAAAGATACCGGTTTCTGCGCTGGGGACAGCAGGCTTTCAGGAATTTCAGGGTTGTTCCACCGTCGTCAGGGATTATTCATCAAGTGAACCTTGAGCATCTGGCTACCGTTGTCTTTGAAGGTGAAGATGGCGCAGGTGGCCGGGTTCTGTACCCGGATTCGGTCGTGGGGACGGATTCTCATACAACAATGATCAATGGACTGGGGGTTGTTGGTTGGGGTGTCGGAGGTATTGAGGCTGAAGCTGTCATGCTTGGGCAACCCGTGAGCATCGTCGTGGGTGGAGTTGTGGGAGTTCGGGTCAGTGGAAAGCCCAAGCCGGGAGTGACAGCAACAGATATTGTGTTGACTGTAACCGATATGTTGCGCAAGCACAAAGTTGTCGGGAAATTTGTCGAGTTTTTCGGGCCCGGTGTTCCGACCCTTTCCTTGGCGGATCGGGCAACCCTGGCCAATATGGCACCCGAGTATGGTGCAACCACGGGCTTTTTCCCGGTTGATGCCGAGACTCTCCGGTATCTGGAATTGACGGGAAGAGATGCTGCCTTGACAGGACAGTATTACCGTGAAGCCGGGCTCTTTTGTGATGAAAACGCTCCTGCGCCGGTATTTTCAAGCGTGGTCGAGCTGGATCTTTCGGCCATTGTACCCTGTGTGGCGGGGCCAAAGAGACCGCAGGACCGGGTTCCGCTTGATGAAGTTGCCGATGGGTTCAGGAAATCGCTCATGGCACCGGTTGCAGAGCGAGGTTTCGGGGTGGATAAAGACAAGATTGGTACACGGGTAGCACTTGCCGACGGCTCAGGTGCGTTGGGGCACGGCAGTGTCATCATCGCCTCGATAACGAGCTGTACAAACACTTCCAATCCGGCGGTTATGCTGGCTGCAGGACTGGTTGCCAAGAAGGCTGTTGACAGGGGGTTGCGCGTCCCCGGGTATGTCAAGACGAGTCTGGCGCCTGGCTCGCGGGTTGTTGAAAGCTATCTGGCGCGAGCTGATTTGTTGCAACCGCTCGAGAAACTCGGATTTCATATTGTCGGATACGGGTGTGCGACGTGTATCGGAAACAGTGGCCCGGTGAGCGGTGCTGTGGCTGATGCCGTTAAGAGCGGAGATCTTGTTGCGGCAGCGGTATTGTCCGGAAACAGAAATTTTGAAGGCAGGATCAGCCCCCAGGCGAGGGCAAATTACCTTGCATCCCCACCGCTTGTCGTTGCCTATGCCTTGGCAGGCAGAGTGGATATTGACTTTGATACAGAAAGCCTGGGAAGCGATCATCAGGGAAATCGCGTTTGGTTGCGAGATATTTGGCCAACCGACAAGGAGTTGGCAGATGCTCAAGCTGGGTCAATAGATCGGGGGATATTCGAGCAGTGCTATGCTGATGTGTTTTATGGTGACAGCCGGTGGGCTGATATATCCGCAGGAAAAGGGCTGAGGTTCGATTGGGATCCGGCTTCGACGTATGTTCGTCTTCCTCCGTATTTTGAAGGATTGAAAAAGGAAGCGCAAGCTATTCAAGACATTACTGATGCCCGGGTCTTGGCAGTTTTGGGCGATTCTGTGACAACCGACCATATTTCACCTGCAGGTTCAATTGCGAAGGATGGTCCGGCTGCAAAATATCTGGAGAGTCAGGGTGTAACTCGTGAGAACTTCAATTCTTTTGGTTCCAGGAGAGGGAATCATGAGGTCATGATGCGGGGAACCTTGGCAAATATTCGCTTGAAGAACTTGATGTTGCCCGGGACGGAAGGTGGCATCACGAAATATGTGCCATCCGGAGAGACCCTGTCAATATATGATGCAGCCATGAGATACCAAAAAGATGGGGTGCCTATGGTGATATTGGCCGGCAGGGATTACGGGATGGGCTCTTCACGTGATTGGGCGGCTAAAGGGGTGCAGCTTTTGGGGGTTCGGGCTGTTATTGCAGTCAGTTATGAGCGTATTCACAGAAGCAATCTTGTCGGGATGGGCGTTTTGCCGCTGGAATTTGTGGATGGCCAGGATGCCGGGTCCCTCGGTTTTGATGGCAGTGAGGTGTTTTCGATACCGGGGCTTGATCGTGTTACTCCCGGGTGTCGCATTGAGGTTACCGCCAAGAAACCCGATGGTCGCCTGGTCTGTTTCTCGACAGTAGTCCGGGTAGATGCTGCTATCGAGGTTGAGTATCTCAAACATGGTGGCATCCTGCCAATGATGGTTCGTCATCTTCGAGGGTAGTGGTGAGAGTCTTTTCAAGAAGGTCTCGAATTGCGTATGGAGATGCGTTTTGTTATTATTGGCACGGCTCTGGCAAACATTCGGATGATCTGCCGGTTTCTGGAAATGTGCTTGTCAGATGTCGTGCGTATTTCCAGAATGAGAAGTAGAATTCCATGATTCGAAGAGATATGTGGTCATTCTGCCATTTTTTCAGGGCAGTGCTTCGAGGTTTGTCCGATGAGATTTCGATCCACCATTCGAGAGCCATTCTGATTATCTCGGATTGGCTTATTCTTTCTGCAAATGATATTTTTTCAATCCAGTCTTTCATGTCTTTTGACAGAACAAGGACACATTCTCGCTTGTCTGCATGATTTGGACGTGATCGGAACTGGCTTCTGGCTTGCAAGTTGAGAATACCGTTTTTGATAGCCGATGCAAAGTGCAGCAAAATTTTTCGGCATGTTTTGGAGATTTGGTCTGTCTGGGATGATGCATAGATATAGGACCGCTTTTGCATTCGACAACGAAAACGAAAAACACCGTATATTGAACAACGTTTGTTGTCAGAAAGAGTGAAATTCATATAACCTCCGGGTTATTCATTATAGAGGAGAGGCATGGGAGTGTCTTGCGGTGCCATGTATTTTATAAAAAAAATCATCATGGTGACAATGTTCGTTTGAGGGACGGGTTTCGTTATCGCTTGTGGTCGTGATAACGAGCAGTTGGGGTGAAGCTGGTCTTCAATATCGTCTGTGTTGAAACACGAACATGCTTTTTCTTGACTCTTGAATCGGCTCTGTATAGAATGCGCCTGTATGAAAAATACTCGCACATTCTATACCGCATTTTCGGTATCATGCTTGGTCAGCAGCCTTTTGTTCCTTTCGCTGGTTTTGGCGGACATTCCGGGCCAAGAGGGCCGGGTTGTCTCATTGGTTATCATCGGATTGCTTTTTGCCTTGGTAACTTTTTTTGGCTTGCGGACAGTTTCTGTGCAGGGGCGATTGAACAACCAGCTGGCAGAGAACCTTGAGCGTGAGCGGAATCTCGATCCGTTCACAAGATTGAAAAACCGTGCGGCTTTTCTTCGTGATCTTGGTGAGGAGATTGAACGATCCAACAGGTACAAGTACAGGTTTTCATTGATACTGCTGGATATCGACGGATTGAAAATGATTAACGAGTTTTACGGCAGGGGCGCGGGCGATCTGGCGATTCTGACAGTGCGGGATGTGGTGAATGCAGCGGTGCGGACGGTTGATTCTGTGTATTCTCTCGGAAGCGGTTCTTTTGCGCTTGTTTTGCCGAATACGGATGTCTCCGGGGGCTTCATCCTTGCCGAGAGATTGAGGTCCACGCTCGAAAGCGTTGTGGTTCCGTGGGAACAGGATCGGGAGCTTTCTTTGACGGTATCCTGTGGCCTTGCAGTCTCGGGAACGAATGGTTTGGAAAATGCGGACAGGGTTCTGGATCGGGCCGAGTTATGCCTGTCCAGAGCGAAACACGGTGGAAGAAATCGTGTTTGCTGACGCTGAAGGGCGGAACTGTCAAATTATGTGAAAATGCCGGCGATTTGACTCCGGGCAGAGTGTGACCAATGCAAAGGTTTGTGTCATGGATATTACCATAGATTTTTTTCGTATTGAGGATTACCGGAAGCTGGGTGAACTTACAAAACGCTCGTTTTTATTGAACGCCTGGCACATCGATGCACATCTTCCCCGGCCTCTCGGAGGGGAGGTCTTTTTTCAAACCGTAGCGACAAAAGCCTTGCATGAAAACAGCAACAGTTGTCTGGTGGCGCGTTTTCGACAACAGCCGGTCGGGTATATCATTTATGGAGTTGATACGCAGATCGGTCGCCAGTTGGGCGTTTCTGCGGCAACGATCATTCTTTTTTGCGTTGATGAATCGTTTCAGGGCAAGGCGATAGGTGAAAGATTGCTGGATCGGGCCTGCATTCTTCTCGGAAGCAGGGGGGTCCGTCTCTTGACGGTGGGAACAGATGCCAATAATCTTCCTGCTTTAACAGTCTATCAGCGGAATGGTTTTGTCACCCGGCTGAATTGGGCGACATGGCGACTCTATCCCGGTTTTCATCGATCACCGGTTGCTGCGCCTTTTCGTGTTGAGCCCTGGTCCGGGGATGAGGCCGTATTTGATCTCTGTAGACTGATTGACAGACCACTCTCCTGGTTTCGGGACAAACGGCTGTCTTCCAGTGGTCTGGCAGAGTTCCGGCGTAGTTTGGCAAAATTGCTGGCGCAGCATATTTCTGACAGACGGAGCATGGCCTTGGTCGCAAAAGCTGGAGGGTTTTTCAGGGAACGCATTGTCGGGATGTTGGTTTGGGAGGAAGACGGGTCTGTCGAAAAATATTACAACACCAAGGAAATGGACAAGCGTATTTACAGGGTGACGGACATTTTGGTGGATCGGCCTTCTCGGGGGCAGGGTGTGGCCTCTCAGCTGCTTTCGGCGTTTTGCGACATGGCGGCGAGCAGGAGTCATTGCATCGAGGCATGGGTGGCCATGGATGATTGGGCGTCGATCAATGTTGTCTCAAAATGCTCGTTCAGGCCGGTCCATATGGCCACTGTCCTGCATCGCTGGTTGCAGGCATAGGCTGGATGTGTCGGTTCAGTGGCCTGTGCCGTCACGATGCACCTATTTGAATGTTATCTCGACGGTTTTTGATGAAGAGTTTTTCCGGAAATCGCTTGCAACGACCTTGAACCGGTGCAGGCCGATCAGATTCCGGTATTCTCCGCCCGAGAGAAAGCCGCTTTTTGTGTAAATATCCTCGAAACTGCTTCCGTCTGAAAGGGTCAGGCGGCCATTTTTCTCGACAAGTCTGTCGAAATGGATACGACGGACGAGTTGGTCGTCGATGTGGAAAAGAATTTCGGCCGGTCCGAGAGTATTCAGTTTTCTGATGTTTTCCTGGGAATCCCATGTCTTGCAGAGAAGTCTGAACGAGTCGATTCCGGTGACCCGATATTTTTGGGGTACGGTTATTGCGCGATCATCAACAAAAAGCATAATGGATGCGATTTCAGGTTTGATGGAATCCGGATACTCGGAAAGAATGGAGAGAGGATTGATGTAACCCTTTTTTCCGCCGACGCCCAAGTGGAGGTGTGCGCCAAAAGACCGACCGGTATTGGCAGTTATTCCGATGATGTCGTTCCCTTTGACAGTTGCTTTATCCGGGATGACAGAGGCTTTTTTCATATGGTAGTAGTAGCTTCGCATGGATTGTTCGTGCTGGATGATCATCAGATTTCCGTTTCCGAAGCTTTTGTAGAGCGGGTGTTCGGCTTCGTCAAAGTAATAGACAACTTCGCCGTCACTGATCGGACGAATCTCCTGCCCGTCACCACCCAGATCAATTCCGCTGTGAAAATGATCCCCCCGGGATTCTCCAAAAGTTGCCGTCAGAAGAACTTTTTCAATGGGCCATTTGAATTTTTGCACATTGGCCGAAACCGGCAGGATCATGGCAAAGATGATGAGGATGGCGGCGAGAAGCCGAATTTGTGTCAGGGAAGGCATGGTGCGATCTCCAAGCTGCGGCATATTTCGATTCCGTTCTGTCCGGCCAGCGCCACTACCTGTGTGGCATTGTCGGCCAAGGTGCACTCCATCCAGGGCGAGTAGACGAATGACACATTGCGGATTGCCAGGTCTGGGCCGAGGTGATAGATGGCACTGAAACTGCCCGAAGAGATCGAAGCGAGGATCTCACCGGTTTTTGTTTCCTGAAACGAAGTCCATGTGACTCTTTTTCCTGACGGAAGATTCGGTTCAAGTCTGCGGACGATGCTCCCGGAATCCAGATCATAGAGAATCAGGCCCGCTGCAGTCTGGCTTGCGGTGTATCGGTATCCGGCGTGGACCATGACTTGTGTCCGGAGATCGCCGCCGGTGGGAGTGCTCCAAAGCAATTTTCCAGAATTGGAGTATCGTGAAAATGTTTCAGGTCTTGAGCCTGAGACGACCAGTATGGATGAATCGCCGGATTGTATTGTGAGTCCCTTGATAGCTGAGAGTCTTCCTTCAGGCGGATGCTGTCGCCAGATGGTCTTTGTATCGCGCAAGGAGAATTTTTCAAGGCTTCCGTCCACCATGCCGAACACGATGGATTGTTCTTGTTCGTTTATTGCTGTGGCCGTTACGAGTGACGCCAGCTGTTGATAGGGGGCCACGAGGGTTCCGCTTGCTCTCTCGAGTGCAGCCAGTCCGGATTGGTCGCCCGTGTACAGAAGAAGCCATTTTGATGAGCCCGTGGCTCTTGGCCAAGCCTGGGCATTGTGCGTAGAAATTTTTTCTCCGTTGGTGTTGAAAACTTCTATCGTGTTGCCTGTTTTTGTGTACGTGGCGTAACCCCAGCGGTCACTGGTAAAGAATTCATTTGTCGAGAATCTTGCTGCATGAAGCAGGTCGAGATTTTTGTTGAAATATGTTATTGTATCTGGCCACAGTGCGTGCAACGGAGCCGATGAAGGCCAAGCAGGGTCTGCGGCGGAAGTCAGTCGCGAGCGTACAAGCGAGTTCTGCCTTGTCTCAATGCGCGAGATTGTGGCAATGGATCCGCTGCTTGAAACTGTTCTTGTCGAGATGGTAACAAGAAGCATGACAAGAAGAATTTTTGTCATGCTGAAGAGATGCGTGGAGAGGGGGGAAAGTTCTCCATGTGCTTTGAATCGCTCATGCGGAAGGGACATGCCAGACCTCTTGCTCTGGTTTTTATCAAATATAGCAAATAACCGGGAGTGACATTTTTTGTTGCGCCTCGTCATCAGCGCAAGCTATACTGTGGGCGCCATGGATGAAATCAAACTTGCCCTTTTTCAGATGTCCATATGTCCCGACAAAGATGACAATCTTCAAAAATTTGAAGATTGGGCCGCTGTCGCTGTGGCCGAAGGAGCCGATGTTCTGGTTTTGCCGGAACTCTTTACAGCGCCATTCGATAAAGATCTTCTTCATGCTGCCAGTGATCCGTTCGATGGTGGTGAGACAGTCAGTACGGTTTCTGATGCAGCCATGAGGCACGGTGTATTCATTGTTGGTGGATCATTTCCCGAGCAATCGGATGAAGGGAAGATGTGGAATACTGCCTTTGCGGTGAGTCCGGACGGGGAGATCTTGGCCAAGTACCGGAAGATCCACCTTTTTGATCCCGCCTATCCCGGTGTTGATGTCCGTGAATCGGACAGCATGGTCCCCGGTGACAGTTTGGCAAAATTTTTGTGTTGTGGCGTCCTCTCCTCAATTGCTATTTGCTACGATTTGCGTTTTCCGGCACTCTTCGCAAAAATGAGAAAAGATGGCGCAGGCATGGTTTTTGTTCCTGCGGCATTCAATCATGTATCGGGTCCGGCTCACTGGGAGCTTCTCGTCCGGGCGCGAGCACTGGATACCCAATGTTTTGTTGTCGCCTGCAGTCCGGCACCCAATCCTGCCCTCTCGTACAGTCCATGGGGTCATTCCATGGTGGTCGATCCGTGGGGTGACGTCTTGCTGGATGCGGGAAGTGGAGAAGGGATCCATTATTGCACGATCCGGCCGGAGAGAATCCAGCAGATCCGGACCCGGATCCCGCTGGAAATGCATTCTCGGCCGGAATTATACGGATTTTGAGACCGGTATGCGCACCCGGATGGGGTTTGGGCTGTTTTTTCGCACAAGTCACGGCTGTTATGGTGACGCTTTCAGAGCGAATTGAATATTCCGTAACGATTTGTTTCTCTTTTCAGGAGTTCCGGCGAGAATTCCCGCTTGACGGTTGCAAACCGGGCGAGATCGATGTATTTCAGATGCAGGCTCTTCTCAAGCTGTATTCTCACCCGGTCGCTTTGCCAAATAGTCACATCCTGGCCAAGAATGGCCGGGCGGCCATATTTTTCCTTTAAAACCTTCGCGACTTCGAGATAGCTGTATCGGCTCGAATTGAAATTCAGGGTGACACACCAGAGTTCGTTTTTTTCATCAAAAACAAACCAGGCGTTGTCAAGATGGGGCGGTCCGACTGCGGAAAGAACGGTCCAGTCTTCCTTTTCAAAACCTTCGATGAAATCGGCATCCCAAGCTTTCAGTGCCGGGTCTGTCCGGATGATTTCAACGACGGTGTCGCGGGTCATTCCGAACTTGTAGCGCGCATAGCCGTCCGGCAAGGGGAGTCCCGGAATGTTGTATCCCGGGTCGGGCACTGTGCTTGATGGTGGGAAAGGGTCCGGGCCTGTCGCGATCAAGGAGCCACACACGAGGAGGGTGAACCCGGTCAAAACGAGCCTCTTCTTCACGATTCATTGCTCCTTTTGGGCTAAAGACTGTTCACCATGATTATCGGCACAGTTCTTGTATCTTCCAGTATATTTACCACGGCCCGACCTGTCTTGCATGACGAACGTGATGTTGGTCTGCGAGTATGGGGAAAGCCGCTGTTGTGCCGCCCACACACAGGCTGCACAGCGGAATCAGGTTCACCAAACCCTTACAAGGAGCTGTTATAATGAGCAAAAAATTCGTGACCATTGACGGCAATACGGCTGCTGCCCATGTAGCCTACGCCTTCAGCGAAGTGGCCGCTATCTACCCCATCACGCCTTCTTCAACGATGGGTGAGTTGGCTGATGAATGGGCAGCCAAACACCGTATCAACATCTTTGGCCAGGAATTGTCGGTTGTTGAAATGCAGTCGGAAGCCGGTGCAGCCGGCGCGGTACATGGATCTCTTTCCGCCGGCTCGATGACGACAACCTTTACGGCTTCCCAGGGATTGCTGTTGATGATTCCCAACATGTACAAGATTGCCGGCGAAATGCTTCCGACCGTTTTTCATGTTTCTGCCCGCAGCCTTGCCGCCCAGTCGCTCTCCATTTTCGGGGATCATCAGGATGTCATGGCGGTCCGTCAGACCGGTTTCGCCCTGATGGCAGCCAATACGGTCCAGGAGACAATGGATTTGGCGCTCGTCTCGCATCTCGCCACGCTTGAGTCCGAGATTCCCTTCCTGAATTTCTTTGACGGGTTCCGCACCTCCCATGAAATCCAGAAAGTTGAAGAGATCGACTATGAGACGATGAAGTCTCTCATCGAGCACAAGTTTGTCGAACGTTTCCGCCGCCGTGCACTCAACCCGGAGCACCCGACGCTCAAGGTCGCGCAGCAGGTTGCTGATGTCTACTTCCAGGGCCGTGAGACGACCAACAGGAATTACGAAGACCTTCCTGAGTTGATTCAGAAGTATATGGATAAAGTCGGTGCCGCCATCGGTCGTTCCTATAAACTCTTCGAGTATGTCGGAGCACCGGATGCAGACAGGGTCGTGATTGCCATGGGTTCTGCCTGCGATGCCATTGAAGAAACCCTTGGATATCTCCAGGCAAAGGGTGAGAAAGTCGGTCTTGTCAAGGTTCGCCTCTACAGACCGTTCTCCATCAAGCATCTCTTGGCGGCCATACCGGCGAGTGTCAAGAAGATTGCCGTTCTTGACAGGACCAAGGAGCCGGGTTCCATCGGAGAGCCGCTCTATCTTGATGTCAAAGCGGCGCTTGAGGGCTCCGGGAAGACGGTCATCGGTGGACGGTATGGATTGTCCTCCAAAGAGTTTACACCGGCCATGATCAAGGCTGTCTATGATCACCTCAATGGAAAGTGTTTCCACAACTTTACTGTTGGCATCAACGATGACGTGACCCATCTCTCGATTCCGGTCGGCGAGGATATCGATACCGAGGCAGCGGATGTCAAGCGCTGCATCTTTTGGGGATATGGCTCGGATGGTACGGTTGGTGCCAACAAGGATGCCATCAAGATCATCGGTGACAACACGGAAATGTACGCACAGGGGTATTTCTCCTATGATTCCAAGAAATCAGGGGGCATCACCGTCAGCCATCTTCGCTTCGGCAATTCCCCGATCCATTCACCCTATTTGATCAACAAGGCCGATTTTGTAGCCCTGCACAAGCCCGAGTATATCGGTCGCTATGATATCCTTGGGCCGATCAAGGAGGGCGGTACCTTCCTTCTGAACTCGGAGTGGTCGAACGAAGAGGTTTTCGGGCACCTGACCGAGGATATGCAGAAGATCATCATCGAGAAGAAGATCAATTTCTACAATATCAATGCCTACAAGATTGCCCATGATGTCGGACTCGGAAACCGCATCAATTCGGTCATGCAGGCGGCATTTTTCAAGATCTCCGGTGTCATGCCCGAAGCCAAAGCGATGGAGCTGATCAAGGCTGCCATCAAAAAGACCTATGGCAAAAAGGGCGATGATATTGTCAAGCAGAACTGGGAGTGTGTCGACCGGACTTCGGAGGCCCTTGTCAAGGTCGCTGTTCCTTCCAAGCCCGGCAAGTGTGTTCCGGTCCGCAAACTTATACCCGACAATGCGGATGCATTTGCCAAAGAGATCATCGAGCCGACCATGCGTCTCAAGGGCGAGACGATCCCGGTCTCCAAGATGGCCTATGACGGTGTTCTCCCGACAGCTACCAGCCGGTTGGAGAAACGTGGTGTGGCCACTGAAGTACCTCACTGGATTCCGGAAAATTGTATTCAATGCAATCAGTGCGTTTTTGTCTGCCCGCATGCGACGATCCGGGCCAAGCAGATTCTGCCTTCGGATACTGCGAAGGCGCCTTCCACGTTCAAGACGGTCAAGTCCAAGACCAAAAACGAACGCGATCTGGATTACAAGATCCAAGTTTACGTTGAGGACTGTGTCGGGTGTGGAAGCTGTGTCGAGACCTGTCCCAAGGCTGCCCTCGTCATGAAACCGTTGGCAGAAGAACGGGTAGCTGGTGAGACAGAGAATGCAGTCTATTTTGATGCTCTCCCGATCATCACCGAAGGTGCTCCTGCCAATACGTTGAAGGGCAGCCAGTTCCTGCAGCCCCTCTTTGAGTTCTCCGGAGCCTGCGCAGGATGTGGAGAGACCCCTTATGTCCGCCTCATTACCCAGCTTTTTGGCGATCGCATGATTGTTGCCAATGCGACCGGTTGTTCTTCGATCTATGGTGGAACATTCCCCACTGTTCCGTATTGCAAGAACGAGCGGGGTGAGGGCCCTGCATGGGGCAACTCCCTCTTTGAAGACAATGCCGAGTATGGTTTTGGAATGCGCTTGGCTATTGACTCGAACCGGAAACAGCTTGCTGCCCTGCTCGCGGATGTCAAGACGGCTTCCCCTGAACTTGCTTCGGCCGTTGATGCCATGATGTCGAACTGGTCAAAAACCGACGAGCAGGCCAAGGCCGCTGCGGATGCCCTCAAGACTGCTCTCAGGAGTTCACTTGGAAAGGCATCGGGCGAAGTCAAGAGCAAGATCGAACGGGCAATCGCTCTCGAGAATTACATCGTCGACAAGAGCGTCTGGATTTTTGGCGGTGATGGCTGGGCCTACGACATCGGCTACGGCGGACTCGACCATGTTCTCGCAATGGGCCGTAATGTGAATGTTCTCGTTCTTGATACGGAGGTCTACTCGAACACCGGTGGTCAGTCTTCCAAGTCCACCCCGATCGGCTCCATCGCGAAGTTTGCGGCCTCCGGAAAGAAAATCGGGAAAAAGGACCTCGGGCTGATGGCGATGACCTATGGCTATGTCTATGTGGCTTCTGTGAACATGGGCTCCGATAAAGCTCAGCTTTTGAAGGCCATTCTTGAGGCGGAGGCCTATGAAGGACCATCCTTGATTATTGCGTACGCACCCTGTATCAACCATGGCATCGACATGCGCAAGAGCCAGGAAGCCGAGAAAAAGGCGGCGGCTTCGGGGCATTGGCCGATCTATCGCTTCAATCCCCTCCTCAAGGCCGAGGGAAAATCCTCACTGGTCTGGGAATCGAAAGAACCGACGCTTGATTTCAAGGAATATCTCATGTCCGAGCGACGGTATGCGATGCTTGTCAAACAGGATCCGGCCGAGGCCGAGAGATTGTTTGCGCTGGCTGCCGAGGATGCGAAAAGACGGTTCGCCCAATACAAGAAATTCGTTGACTGACCTGATCGCCGGGATGCGCTCTTGCTGACAGTATCCCGGCAGTGACGATTCATGGAGGAAGGGCCCCTGCCGGGACGGTTGTTCTGGCGGGGGGTTTTTTTTGAAACAAATGGTTTTTTGAGTACAAAAGAAAGCCGCCAATGGATTGCGTTGGCGGCATGTGCGGGCTGAGAGGGTGCTGCGGGTCAGGTGGAGCGGCTGTCCGTCTTGTATTTCCAGAGACCGAGACGGGTGGCTTTGCTCTGGATACTCTGGGCGTTGCGCCCGAAAATCGAAGCCAATTCGGCATAGGTGTGCTTGTCAAAGAGTTTTTTGAGCTTGGCGACCTCATCCGCGCGCCAGGAGTTTTTCCGCTGGGCGTTGTTTTGTGCGGCGATTGTGCTCCGATAGGTTCTTTCCTTGCGCAGGGACAGTTCATGCGCCTTTTTGTCCACGCTGGATTTTGTTCTTTTGAGTTTTTTCGCGATCTCGGCATTGGCCAGTGTCGGATAGAGTTTTTTCAGGCTGGAAAGATCCTCGTCAGACCAGTGATACAGATCGCGTTTTTTCTCCTTTTTTTTTCGGGGCGGGGGCATCGAAGTATTCGATTTTTTTGCGGGCATGACATCCTCCAGAAAAACAGTAGTTGTAATGTACTATTATGAACAACACAAGAGGCCGATATCCCTTGATCGGCCTCTTGTGCAGCTCTTGAGCGGTTTTACACCTCTCCGTTCTCGCGCATTCTGATTGTGTGGTATTTCCACAATCCGAGTTTTGTCGCCTTGCTTTGAATGCTCTGCGGGTTGCGATGCAGGGTCTCGGCAAGTTCACGATAGGTGCTCTTCTGGTACATCTTTTTGAGCGTCGCTTCCTCTTCTTTTGTCCAAGAATTCCGGCGTTTTTTGTTATTGGAAATAGCCACTTTCCGGCGGTGTTCGGGGGCCTTTTTCAGTCCGTTGTCGAACCCTTTTTTGTCAACACTTGCCTTGGGCCGGCCCAATTTTTTTGCGATTTCAACATTGGTCATCAGCGGATAGAGTTTCCGGAGCATATCCAGCTCCTGCTCGGTCCAGATTCCGCGGAATTTGCGGGGGCGGTCCTTCTTTGCTGCTTCGTCCTTGATGGCCCCCAAGTCTTTCCTGGATACCGTCGACTTAACCGTATGTTTGGACGGGCTTTTTACTGCTTTTGCTTGCTTCATATCCAATCTCCTTTGGTACTGAATTTGGGTTGCAGGAAACCCAATATATATCCCTTTTCCAAATAGTATCTCAAACCGAAGAAAAAATCAAGAAATATTGCAAAAAACATCACAAAAGCGTGTTTTTCAAGCTTGATCCGAAGATTTTGCATAAGTAGCCTTCATGAATGGAAAAGCTCATAATCAGTTTGAACGCTGTCGAGCTGCGCATTCTCGGCATCTGGGCAGAGGCGATTTTGCATGGAGGGCATTGGGGTGACGGTGCCGTCATCCTTCCGGATGAGGAGGCCGCCATGCAGTTGTTGAAATCTGCTCAAGCGAATAGTGCGTTGGCGTGCACGCCGAGGAACATATTTACTTTTCTTGTCTGGTCCTCCGCAAGCAGTGAAACTCCCGAAGAACAGATTCTTCGCGAAAAGCTCGAAAAATCACTTGCCGGCACCGGTTTGCGTCCCCCCGTTCTCTGACTTCTCACCAAAAGTGGCGTGAGGCTGTTCACCAGAAAAAAGAGCCGGGATCACAGACGTTACAGGGTCTCTGGCACGACTTCAAGCAGGCTGAATACGGCACCATCGAATGCCCCGTCCTGTTTGATGATGGGAGCTGCGTTAATGGTCAGCGTGATAGTCCTGCCGTCTCCGGTTTTGATGTTATGCCGAAGGTTGTATGCCGGTTTCCGGGTGCGTCTGATAATGCTGTACGGGAGCATTTCAGGAGACAATGGCGTGTTATCCTCGGCAAGGATTTCCCAGCGGACATCATCCCATGTCCTGCTTTTGAATTCTTCGTGCGTTATTCCAAGGATCTCACTGGCCCGCTTGTTTACAAAGGTGATCCGTCCGTTTGCGTCAACCATTGTTTTCCCGACAGGGCTGTTCTCAAGAATCGTCAACAGCACGTCACGTTCATGCGCGATGTCCTGTTCGAAGCGTTTTCGTTCGGAAATATCGATAAAGGTGATCACGACGCCATCAATCGCATTCTGTCTGGTCCGGTAGGGTGTCATCCTGATAAGAACAATGCCGCCATTGGCTAAAACACCTTCGGCCTGTCTGGGGACCAGGTCTCTGAGCACTTCGCCGGCAAGTTCGACAAACTGGCAGTTTTGTATGGTGCTGGTAAAATGACTGATCGGGCGGTCGATGTCCGCCTGTGTCAGATTGATATATCTGGTTGCGGCAGGAGTGAACTTGCGGACATGTTGCATCTGGTCCAAAAAAATGGTACCTATCTCGGTGCTCTTGAGGAGGTTGTCCATGTCGTTGTTCAACTGGGTCAGTTCTTCAATTTTTTGCTGATATTCGGAATTGACGGTATAGAGTTCTTCGTTCACTGATTGCAGTTCTTCGTTGGTACTCTGCAATTCTTCGTTGGAAGCGATCAGTTCTTCGTTTGTGGCCTGGAGTTCTTCGTTGGAAGTTTCAAGCTCCTCTATTGTTGCTTGCAAATTTTCTTGATTGTACTGCAGTTCCTGTTCCAGCTCGATAATCCGTTCGCTTTGCGGGATGTGGGTCTGGACAGCATGGCTTTCAATACTGGTACCGGAAACCTCTTCAAATGTTACAAGCAGGAAAGGCTGGGGGAAAATCACGCTCCCGATTTTACGTATCCCCAGATCGATGGTCCGTTCGGAACCGGTTCCTGGCGAAAGTTTGAAGTTGCGGAACCGGACGATCTCGGCGTTTTTTATGGCACGGTGCATGCCGGTAGTGATCGCGATGGCCAGCTCGGGATTCACCATTCGCAACAGGGAGGATGTCGGTTTCCCGGGTGGGAGATGGACGAATTCCCGGATATCCCCACAGACTCGCTGTATGTCGCCACTCTCCGAGATAACGACGCCAGGGGGAATGAAGCTGTCCAGCAGGCTCGTTGTGATCAGTTCATCGAGGGAAGGTTCACGCCTGGTCAGCCCTGAACGAGTCACTTGCGCGATCGTTCCGCTATGTGTTGTTTCGAAATCGATGGTACTTGGTCGTCGGCTGCTGGTCTCGGTTCTATGTTGATAGATCTTCCATTTTTGGTTGACTGGTACCAGCGCGGTATTGTTGTCTCCTGCAGTCTCACTCGATCCCAGAAACAGGGTTCCGCCCGCCGGAAGGGAGAAGCGGAAGCTATTGATGATCTTCTGTTGCATTGCCGGCTTGAGGTAGATCAGGAGATTGCGGCAGACGATCAGATCGATCCTGGAAAAAGGCGGGTCCTTGATGATATTATGTGCCGCGAAAACGACCATCCTTCGGATTGATTCATTAATCCTGTAGCCGGAATCTGTATGAATGAAAAAGGTTTTGAGTCGCTCCGGGCTGACGTCCTGTGCGATGTTTTCAGGGTAGAGGCCGGTTCCGGCGACTTCAAGAGCATCTGCATCGATATCAGTTGCAAAAATCTTGATCTCGCGGTGCGTATTTGTCCGCATCAGGTGTTCCTGGAAGAGCATGGCCAGCGTGTACGGTTCTTCTCCGGTTGAACACCCGACACTCCAGATGCGGAGCGGCATACTCTGCGGGGTTTTTGCCAGGAGCGACGGGATGACTGTTTCGATAATATAGTTCCATGCTTCGCCATCGCGGAAGAATCGTGTTACGTTGATGAGCAGGTCCCGGAAAAGAATGGAAGTTTCATTGGGGTAATGGTGCAGACAGGAGACGTATTCTTCAATGGAATCAATGCGGTTGATGCTGATCCGGCGTTCCAGTCTGCGGATGATTGTATTTGGTTTGTAGAAGGAAAAGTCGACGCCGGTTCGTGTGCGGATGATCGACAAGATTTTTCCAAAGGTGTCTTCGTCGCTCAGCAGTTTTTCTTCGACGGTTTCGGGCTGGTTGATGAAGGGATGATTGATGTAGCGCATCAACTCGTCCGGCATTTTTGACGGTGGGCAGATGAAATCAACCAGTCCGGTTGCAATGGCGCTCCGGGGCATTCCGTCAAATTTGGCGGATTCTTCATCTTGAGCCATAACCATTCCGCCAGCACCCTTGATGGCCCGGACACCAAGGGTGCCGTCGCTTCCTGTCCCTGAGAGAATGATACCAATGGATCGCTCACCCTGGTCTTCGGCAAGAGAGTGGAAAAAGATGTCAATGGGAAGATTGAGTCCCTGTGTATGGCTGATTTGTGGAGCGAGAAGGAGTTTTCCGTGGAAAATCGACATGGAAAACCCGGGAGGGATGAGATGGACACAATTTGGCGAGAGCGGCATCCCGTCTTCGACCCGGCAGACTTTCATTTTGGTGTGTCGTGATAAAAGCTCGACCATCATGCTTTTGTATTCTGGCGAAAGATGCTGGATGACAACGAAGGCCATGCCTGATGTTGCCGGCATGTGTTTGAAAAATTCCTCGAGTGCTTCAAGGCCTCCCGCCGATGCACCAATCGCCACACAGGCGGGAACGTGAGATGGCGTCTGCTCTTCCTGATTGACTGTTTCTCCCATGGTATCTCTCCCGCGAGTTTCGTCCCTCAACGAGAGTATAGGCACGAAACAGGTATATGGAAAGTCTCATAGTGGACAGGAAGCGGATATTGAGACGAATAACGGTATCAGAGTACGTGGGAAAAGCGGGAGAACAGGTACAATTCGGAGAATGTCACCATGATGACGGTATGGATGCATCAAAAAAGCACCACCTGGACCGGTGGTGCTTTTCTAAACAATCTGTTTCAGATCAGAGGGTGTAACTGATGCCGAATTTGAGCCAGAAGCGGAAATCTCCACCATCTTTGCCCAGTGCCCAGTCGGACTGGGGAACATAGCCCATGTGGAAAGAGCTCCAGAGGGTGACGCCGCTGGCAACGCTGACGCTGTACTTGGCGCTCCCTACGAAATCGCTGAATGCAGAAAGATTCTTATTGTCCGTATTGTCCATCCAGTAGCCAATGTTAACACCCAGATCGAGACTGGATGAGTCCTTGACCAGCTCGATGCTGTCCCCAAAGGAGAGGGCGATATAGCGATCTTCCATTTTATTGCGACTGCCGTTATTGTCGTCCGGCTTGAAAGCCTGGGTGAAGGAGATCTTGGGGGCGAGGGGTAGGTTGGCAAGCTGGACACTGACCATTCCTGTGAAATAGCTCATATCGTAGCCGTAATGATCTTTAGAGTTCGGATAGAGGAGGAACCAAACTTCTGCACCGATCTTGACTGCATCATTGGCAAGTGCTTTGCTCCATGAGACACCAAAGTCGATACCAGTTAGCGCCTTTTCATCTGTACTTGCACCATCGCCATAGTTTGTGCTTGCCGTAGTCATGGTGTTGATCCCGAGGATGGAGGGGGCAACTTCGCCGACCACGAGAAAATAAAAATCGCCGGCGGCATAGCCAAGGGAGGGCAGGATGACACCGGAAGGAACTCGATCGAGAAAATTGGGACCGCCACGGAAGGCATAGAAGCTGTCGTATTCGAGGCCGAGATCCAGGCCAATCTTGCTGTCGTCGGCCTGCAGACTTGCACCGACCAAGAGGACAAGAAGAACTGCAATGATACCAATGTGTTTCATACTCTTCTCCTTAGGGTATTGAATGTGGTCCTTGTAGCATACGCCCGCGTCTCCATTCCGTCAAGGGGAAGTCGGATGTCAAAATCCGGGTAAGTGTGAAAGACGATTCAAGTTCTGTCTGATGCCAATCGTTGTATGATTGCTATATTCTTAGCGGATATACTCTGTGGGAGGTTTCTCATGCGCAGTGTTTTGATTGCCGGTCTGGACGGGAAACGTTGGCAGGCTCTTCTTGCCACGTTCTCGTCGTATGAGGATGCGCCGCTTGCCATACCAGTGGGGAACCATGAGCGGGATGACTTGGTCAAAGATCTTTTGCAAATCGGCGATCGGCCCTGGATTGATTCTCCTCTCCCCGAGGCGGCCGGGAGTGTCGTCGTTTTTCTGGCCGGGTTTGATGGTCGCGAGAGTTCGCGCTTTATCGATCAGACGCGTGGCATGTTCGGCCCG
>ERZ795056.1916-NODE-1916-length-23824-cov-14.305440_pt1 | contig 23824 bp, 24 predicted proteins | sample MGYA00375140_ERZ795056 | MGnify/ENA primary metagenome ERZ795056 (study PRJEB30185, sample SAMN05720227) | activated sludge metagenome | isolation source: Anaerobic digester | place: USA | collected 2015-03-09 ... | reverse complement strand
GAACCGGCATAGACGAGGGCAAACAAATCAGGCAAACTGCCGACGGAGGCTATCTTTTACTGGCCCACACCAATTCTAATGACACCGATGTCAGCTCCAACCACGGAGACCAGGATATTTGGCTCGTGAAATTAGACAGTACGCGCAGCATAGCATGGCAACGCGCGCTGGGCGGCACCAGTTATGACGAGGCGAACGATTTGCTGGTCACCGCAGATGGTGCCGCCTTGGTACTTGGGCAGGTCGATTCGGCCGATGGCGACGTATCAGGAGTGCACGGATTTACCGATATTTGGCTGGCCAGGTTCGACAATCTACTGGCAACCTCGACTTCTGAGGTTCGTGACACCGCCTTGGTTTACCCCAATCCTTTTGATGGCGAGTTAAGCGTTCGTTTGGGCGCGGGTAACCAAAATAGCAGGTTTACTATTCGCGACCTGCTGGGTAAGGAATTACTATCGGGAAAAATGACCAACGATATGCCCATCGACACAAGCCAGCTCACAACGGGAATTTACTTGCTGCAACTCGAAGGATTTAAAAAAGCGATTAAGCTCATCAAAAAATAAAACGATCAGTTTTGCGTATCGTATTTCATCTTGCGCAAAATCCGCATGGCTTCCTTAAAACTCAGATATGCCGCAGGAAAAGGCTTGATTAGTGGTTTGGCATCGGCTAATTTTTGCTTGGCGTCGTCAAATCCGTTGAGGTAACAGATCATGAAAGTCGACGGTAAGTTGTGCAAATCCCGTTGTTCGCGTTCAGACAATGAAATCCCCTTCTGCAATTTGTCAATCAGCGCGAGGTTTGAATTGTAGATGTGAAACAACATCTTGCGGTTGAATTCGGGCGGTTCAAATAACATTTCACGCTCAATCTTGTAATAGCCGTTGTCATAAAAACGGATCGTCTGTTTCTCGAGCGGGTAATAACTCGTCTTGTCGTTGAGCCCAAGCGGCACGTACTCGAGTATCGTAAAACTGTCTTCGTCAAAGGTGATGGTCACGTCGTCCTGTGCAGAATAAAACAGTTTGATCTGCTCGTTGATCAGTGAAATATCCACGCGCGAAAGAAAGGTCTGGTCGCGTACCTTGCGTTGGATTCCGGCCCAGCAAATCACAAACAATTCCTTAAAAACCTTGTATTTGGGCGACATATCCTTGTGCCCGATGTTCATGAAATCGATCACGCCGTCAAGCGTGTAGGCGATGCTGTTGCGCGAATTGTTCTCAATCCCGATTACCGTTTCTGTATTCTGGTAATTCTTCTCAAAAGGCCCGTCAAGCGGAATGGAGTTGCTGCCGATGCGTACAAAAACCGTATTGGCCAAAATGGTGTGGATGCCTTTCTTGAAAGATGAAGTTTTACTCTTTGGTTTGATTGTAACCAGCCCAACCACTTTTTCCTTGGGCAAATTGGGGAACGGCACATTCTCGTACTGTATTTTGGGCGGATTCTCCAGGAAAGCGTTAACGAGGTTCTGGATGCGGCTGTCGTCAAAAAAATCATCGCCCACAATCTCGTTGTCGTGGTCCTCAATCCCCACAACGATGTACGAATTGTTCGTCGGGTTTGAATTTGAGAGCGCGCAGATGTGTTTGAGGAACTTGGCTTTCCCTTCGCGTGAATGCAGGTTCAGTTGGCGTTTCTTATCATAAAAGCTGCTCTCATCATTGTGAGCGAGCAGGTTTTTAATAAGGAGCCTTTTGTTGATCATTGATAGGGACTAAGGTACTGAGGCGCTAAGGCACTAAGGTTTTGTATCGAGAATGTTGTTGCCCGATTAAGGGACTTTCGCTCCCATGCTTTCGCTCCAGATGGCAAACCAATCTTCCTTGTCAAGCGTCAGTTCTACGGCTTTCATGAGCGCCTGGATGCGCGCCACATTTACCGTTCCTGCAATTGGGATGACCTTGGCCGGATGACGCAAAATCCAGGAAAGTAAAATCGAATCCGAACCCAAATGGTATTTTTCTACCAGCGTCGCGAGCAGTTTCTTTAACCTTCTGGTTTGGTCAGAATCTTCCCTGAACACGCTGCCCAACGGATTCCATGACATGGGACGGATCTTGTGGATTTGCATATAATCAAAGCTGCCGTCGAGCATCGGCTGGAAATGCGTGGCCGAAAATTGTACCTGGTTGTAACTGACGTCAACTTTCTGTCGGATGAGTTCGGTTTGAGAAGCCGTAAAATTCGACAATCCGAAATCGATGATTTTCCCTTCGGATTGCAATCGTGTAATCGCTTCGGCTATTTCGTCGGCCTGCATCAGCGGGCTTGGGCGATGCAGTAGTAACACGTCGAGGTAATCGGTCCGTAAATTTTTGAGCGAATTCTCGACAGACCACACGATGTAATCCTTCGAATATTCGTAATGCTTCACCTTGTTATCGCGACCTTGGGTGTGTTGGATACCGCATTTAGAAATCAACTGCATTTTCTCACGGCCGATTTTGCTCGCCGCAAACGCTTTCCCGAATTCGGCTTCGGTCGTATACGAACCGTAAATATCGGCATGGTCAAAAGTGGTGACGCCGTTTTCAATACAGAGTTGGATCATGTTCTCCATCTCTTTTGTCGTAAGTTTTTTGTCCCACAAACCCCAGTTCATCGTGCCGGCAATTATGGGCGATAATTTTGTTTTTGTCATGTTGCTGTAATTATTATTTTGAGGCGTTTGTTCATCGCCAACAGTCAATCAAATATACTTCTTAAAAATATAAAAAGGCAATCACAATTTGTCCTTAAAATTAGGGCTTTCGCAGAACTTTTAACCAATTTTTAACATCTTTCCTGTAAAAAAAAATTCAATTTGCACCGTTAATTTTTACCAACAAAACTTACAGTAATAATGGAAGAAACTACAGCCGCTCTCGACATCAGGGCGATTAATGAAAAGATAGAAAGAGAAAGTGCTTTTATCGATTTGCTCAACCTTGAAATGAATAAGGTGATCGTTGGGCAAAAGCACATGATTGAAAGATTGTTAATCGGATTGTTGGGCCAAGGCCATATTCTTCTCGAAGGCGTGCCGGGACTCGCAAAAACCCTCGCCATCAACACACTTTCGCAAGCCGTTCACGGATCATTCAGCCGCATTCAGTTTACCCCTGATTTGCTTCCGGCAGACGTCGTGGGAACCATGATCTACAATATCAAAGCCAACGAATTCTCCATAAAAAAAGGCCCGATTTTCGCCAATTTCGTCCTTGCCGATGAAATCAACCGTGCGCCGGCCAAAGTACAATCGGCATTGCTTGAGGCGATGCAGGAAAAACAAGTCACCATTGGCGATACCACGTTCAAATTAGACAAGCCGTTTTTGGTGCTCGCCACGCAAAACCCGATTGAGCAGGAAGGAACCTATCCGTTGCCAGAAGCGCAGGTAGACCGTTTCATGCTCAAGACCGTGATCGATTACCCAAAAATGGACGAGGAACGACACGTCATCCGCCAAAACCTCAAAGGCAGCTACGAAAAGGTAAATCCGGTGATTTCTGTCGAGCAGATCATTCGTGCGCAGGAAGCCGTCCGTGAAGTGTATATGGACGAGAAAATCGAGAAATACATCCTCGATATCATCTTCGCCACCCGTTATCCTGAGAAATACAAACTCGAAAATCTCAAGCCGCTGATCGCTTTCGGATCGTCACCTCGTGGATCGATCAACCTGGCGAACGCTGCCAAATGCTACGCGTTCATCAAACGCCGCGGTTATGTAATCCCAGAAGATGTTCGCGCCGTTGTTCACGATGTATTGCGCCACAGGATTGGTGTTACCTACGAAGCCGAAGCCGAAAACATCACTTCGGTAGACATCATCAACAAAATCGTAAACGAAGTAGAAGTTCCGTAACATCGGTATTTCCGGGCAGCAAGACTCAACCCTGAACCTTGCACCCTGAACCCTGCACCCTCAAAATGGAAACCAAAGACCTTCTCAAAAAAGTACGTAAAATAGAAATCAAAACCCGAAGATTGAGCGATCACATCTTTTCGGGCGAATACCACACATCGTTCAAGGGCCGCGGAATGACTTTTTCTGAGGTGCGTCCGTACCAATACGGCGACGACATCCGCAACATCGACTGGAACGTCACCGCGCGTTACAACGAGGCGCACGTCAAGGTTTTCGAGGAAGAGCGCGAGCTCACGATGATGCTCATGGTGGATATTTCGGGATCCGAAAGTTTTGGAACCAAGAGCCAGTTCAAGAATGAGATCGTGACCGAGATTGCTGCGACAATGGCTTTTTCGGCGACACAGAACAATGACAAAATCGGGCTGATTTTGTTCTCCGACCAAATCGAATTGTACATTCCGCCCAAGAAAGGCCGCTCGCACGTTTTGCGGATCATCCGCGAACTTATCGAATTCCAACCGCAAAGCCATAAGACCGACATCGCGCAAGCGCTCAAATTCCTGTCGGGCACACAAAAAAAGAAGGCCATCGTATTCATGATTTCGGATTTTATGTCCGAAGATTACGAGCAGACTTTAAAAATCGCGTCTAAAAAGCACGACATTACCGGTATCCGCGTCTATGACCCGCGCGAGGAAAAAATGCCAAACCTTGGGATGGTCTCGATGCTTGATGCCGAAACCGGCCAGACCAGGCTCATCAACACCGGCTCAAAATCCGTGAGGCTGAGCTACGAGAAATACTACCACGACAAGGTGGCGTATTTCAAGGAAACGTTCAGCAAATCGGGTTCGGGCGTAGTAAGCACAAGGGTCGACGAAAGTTACGTGACCAAATTACTCGGCTATTTCAAATCAAGATAAGCGCAATGAAAAACAGTTTCTATCTTTTCGCATTCGCGCTGCTTTCTACTGCGGTTTTCGCGCAGCAAAAGCCCGTTGCCACGAGCATCGACAAAAACAAAAATAAGATTGGTGCCGAGTTTAAGGTGACCTACAAGACATTGGTGGATACCTTATCCAAAGTGGTTTTCCCGAACCTCAAGAATTTCGGTGCGCTCGAAGTCATCCAGTCGTATCCAATTGATACGGTCAAAGACGGCGGGCGTTACGAACTTACCAAGCGGTACGGACTCACGCAATTCGACAGCGGGAAATACACCATTCCCGCCATTAAAATCCTGATCGGCAACAAGCCCGTTTTTACCGACAGCATTAAGGTCGAGGTTTCGCCGGTTGCCGTAGACACGCTTAAGCAGAAACTCTACGACATCAAGCCGATTACCGAGGTACCTTCGAGCAAAAGCTGGCTTTGGAAACTGTTGTTGGTTTTATTGGCTTTGGGAGCAATCGGTTACGGCATTTATTGGTGGATGAAAAAACGCCAAACCAAAAAAATCGAAGAGGAAATCTACAAGACCCCGATTGAAAAAGCCACGAGTTTGCTCAATGTCCTTGAGAAAAAACAGCTTTGGCAAAAAGGAGAAGTCAAGGAATATTATTCGGAATTGACTGATATTGCGAGGAATTACATTGAAGAAGCGATTGAGATCCCGGCGATGGAAAGCACAACATCCGAACTCATAGAAGCGCTCCGAATCGCCTCGATGAAGAAGAAGATGGCACTGTCGCAGGAAACCATCGAGAACCTCGAAAAAGTGCTCAAGCAAGCCGATCTGGTCAAATTCGCCAAATCCAAACCGATGGATTTTGAAATCACCGAAGACCGCAAAAAAATAGAACGCTCAATCATCACCCTTGATAAAGCCATCCCAGAAGTCGTTGAAACCGAAGAGGATTTGCTGCTCAACGAAATGCAACGACAGGAACAACTCAAGATGCAATTGCGCAAAAAACGCAAACAACGGATTTTGACGGCCGTTGGGTTTGTAATCGGTTCTATCATTGGGATTTTTGTATTCCTGGTAATGACCAAAGGATTTGATTACGTCAAGGACAATATCATCGGTAAGCAAACCAAAGAACTGCTCGAAGGCGAATGGGTATTCAGCGAATATGGGAATCCTGCCGTCCGTATTGAAACGCCTCAAGTACTAAAACGCGTAGACAATACCAAAACCTTTGGCAAGGAAACGCTGGGTATGTTCAAAGAATCGAGCTCGTTTGTGTTTGGCAGCATGCAAGGCAGTTTCTACATCGCCGTGAGTACCGCCAAGCCCAAAGATGAATCAGAATACGACCTTGAGAAAGGCTTGCAAGGAACGGTAAACGGTTTTGGCGGACAAGACATTGCCATGCAGCAGGCCGATTTCCAGACCAAGGAAGGGATAGAAGGAATCAAAGGTTTCGGAACTTTTGTGAAACTGGATCCGATTGCCAAGAAAAGCATGAAAATCTATTTCGACATCTTGATTTTCAAGGAAGCCAACGGTTTCCAGCAAATCATCATTTTGCACGAAGAAGGCGATAAATATGCCGAGCAGATTACCGAGCGCATGCTCAATTCGGTCGAACTTCAAAAAGCCGCACCATGATGAAGGAAATCACCTTTTTAAATCCGGGTTTCTTTTGGCTGTTCACGTTGCTGCCAGTGGCGATTGCCTGGTACATCTGGAAACGCAAACAGCAAACGGCCACGCTCAAGATTAGTTCGCTGAAGGGTTTCCAGGCGTCGGGCTCGATTCTGGCCAAGTTGCAACCGCTGCTGTTTGTCTTGCGATTGCTCGCACTCAGTGCGCTGATTGTGGCCATGGCACGCCCCAGAACTGTACACATCAGCAACGAAACCAAGACCACCAAAGGAATCGACATTGTTATGGCAGTTGACGTTTCGGGTAGTATGCTCGCCAAGGATTTGAAACCCAATCGTATGGAAGCGCTCAAACGTGTGGCCTCGGATTTCGTCAAGGAACGTCCCAATGACCGCATCGGGCTCGTGGTTTACGCGGCCGAAGCCTATACCAAATGCCCGGTGACGAGTGACAAGGCGGTTGTTTTGGATGCCATCAAATCCATCAAATACGATAACGTTTTACAAGATGGAACCGCCATTGGTATGGGATTGACCACTGCAGTAAATCGATTAAAGGATAGCAAAGCCAAAAGCAAAGTCATCATTTTGCTGACCGATGGAGTGAATAACGCCGGATTCATCGAGCCCGAAACCGCGTCGGATATCGCGCAGCAGTACGGTATCAAAGTGTATACGATTGGAATCGGGACCAATGGTATGGCCGAATTCCCGTACGCGATTGCACCCAACGGGCAATTCCTCTTCAGGATGATGCAGGTAGAGATTGATCAGGAACTCATGAAAAGCATCGCCAGGAAAACCGGAGGAAAATACTTCCGCGCGACCGGAAACCAGAAGCTTGCCGAGATTTACAAAGCCATCAACAAACTCGAAACCACCGAAATAGAAGAGCTCAGGTTCTACGATTACGACGAAAAATACAGGCCCTTGGTTTTGCTTGCGGGCGTTTTACTATTGATTGAAATCGGGCTCCGAAACACACTTTTCAGAAGTTTTATATAATGTACGAATTAGAAGAAAAAGGCTATCTCTATTTGCTTGGCATCATCCCGTTCTTGGTGCTGGTTTTCGCTTACCTCCAATTCTGGAAAAGAAAAAAGCAGCGTGAATTTGGTGATTGGGCGCTCGTGCGGAAACTCAGTCCCGAAAAATCGGTGTTCAAGCCGATACTCAAATTTACGCTATTGATGCTGGCTTTGGCGGCGCTCGTGATTGGGCTCGTAAACCCAAAAATCGGCACCAAGATGGAAACCGTCAAACGCGAAGGCATCGATATTGTTTTTGCTGTCGACGTCTCGAAAAGTATGCTCGCCGAAGACGTGGCACCCAGCCGACTCGACAAATCCAAACAGATCGTCTCGCAGATCATCAACCAACTCGGCAACGACCGCATTGGGATTGTGGCTTACGCCGGAAGCGCGTTCCCGGTTTTACCCATCACCACCGATTATGGTGTGGCCAAAATGTTCTTGCAGAGCATGAATACCACAATGGTTTCCTCGCAAGGCACCTCGCTCGACGAAGCCATTAAATTGTCATCGACCTTTTTTGACAAAGGCAACAAGACGAGCAAACTGCTGATAATGATTTCGGATGGCGAAGATCATTCAGAAGGTGCAGAATCGGCGGCCGAAGAAGCCAATAAAGCGGGAATGAAAATCATCACGATTGGTGTGGGAACAGAAAAGGGAGGCCCGATTCCGCTCAAACGCAACGGCATCGTAGAAAGTTTTAAACGCGACAACAACAACCAGGTCGTGGTCACCAAACGCAATAACGAAAGTTTGATGGCGATTGCCAAAGCCACCAAAGGCGGTTATGTAGATGGGAACAACACCAAAGAAGTGCTTGCTTATGTCAAGAAAGCACTCGACAATATCGAAAAAACAGAGTTTGAGGCAACACAGATGGCCGATTTCGAGTCGCAGTTCCAATGGTTTTTGGGGATTGCATTCGCGTTGTTGCTGCTCGATGTTTTCCTTTTAGAAAAAACCACAAGCTGGATCAGGAAGTTGAACCTATTTAATGAAAAGGAATAATGGAGGTTCAAAGACACATATCAAACCAAACGTTATCGGTACGCCAAAAGCTATTGTTTTTCGGGTTATTATTATTTTCTTTGGCGTCGGCCGCGCAGCAAAAAGATAAAAACCTGCAAGCCGGAAATGCCGAGTTCGACTCAAAGAAATACGCCGAAGCCGAAGCCGAGTATCGGATTTCTAAATCGAAAACGCCCAAGAACGCCACCGCGGCATACAATATGGGCAATGCGATTTATAGGCAGAATGCCATTTCTGAAGCAAAAACCGCATTCCGCAAGGCGATTGAAAGTACCAATGACAGATCGCAAAGGCACACGGCTTTCCATAATTTGGGCAATGCGCTTATGAAAGAGAAAGATTATTCGGGCGCAGTAGAGGCGTATAAAAATGCGCTGCGCAATGGTCCTGAAGACGAGCAAACCCGCTATAATTATGCACTGGCAAAAAAAATGCTCAAGGACAATCCGCCTAAAAAGGACGACAAAAAAGACGATAAAAAGGACAAAGACAAAGACAAGAAAAAAGACCAGGACAAGGACAAAGACAAGAATAAGGACGACAAGAACAAAGATAACAAAGACAAAAAAGACGATAAGAAAGACGGCGACAAAGACCCCAAAGACAAAGGCAAAGACGACAAACAACAGGGACAGCCCAAACCAAAACCCGGAGGCATCTCTAAAGAACGCATACAAAACCTCATGGACGCCGTAAACAACGAAGAGAAAAAAGTACAGGACAAGGTCAACGCCAAAAAGGTAAAAGGCCAGCCGGTGCAAACAGAAAAGGATTGGTAAGACAATGAAAAGATATATCGTATTATTATTACTGTGTTGTAACGGACTTTGGGCGCAAGTGCAATTTGAAGCCAAGGTCAGTAAAACCACGCTCGGGCTCAACGAAAGGCTGCGCATTGATTTTACGATGAATGATGACGGCGACAATTTTTCACCGCCATCGTTTGAAGGATTCCGGGTTGTTGGCGGCCCAAGCCAGCAAGTAAGCCAGTCGTGGATCAATGGCCGTGCCTCGTTTCAGAAATCGTACTCGTATTATTTATTGCCTACACAGAAAGGAACCTTGGTGATCAAACAGGCTTCGGTAGAAATCAACGGACAAATCTACAAGACCAATCCCATCAGGGTCAACGTCACCAACGCCGTCGAGCAGCCCCGCGATCCAAACGATGCGCCGCAAGTCTCGGCCGACGAAGCGCTGCACCTCGTCGCCGAAGTCTCTAAAGGCAATCCGTATCTAAATGAACCCATTACCGTGGTGTACAAATTGTTCTTTAGCTACAATATCGGGATTACCAATTGGCGCGAACTCGAAAAGCCCAAATACAATGACTTCTGGAGCCAAAACATAGACATCAAGCAACTTGTGGCCGAAGAAGGCAAATACAACGGTGAGCGTTACCGTTACGTTACGCTGCGCAAAACGGTGTTGTATCCGCAGAAATCGGGCAAGCTCACCATCGAGCCACTATCGCTCGACATCGATGTGCAATTGCCCACCAACCGCCGCAATATCTTTGGCCAGGTGCAGATTATTGAAGACCACAAACGCGTATCTGCCGGAAGCAAAACCATCACTGTACGGCCATTACCCGAAGCAGGAAAGCCGGTTGATTTTTCGGGCGCTGTAGGCCGTTTCAATTTTACGGTGATACCCACCAAAACCAACCTCAAAAGCGGTGAATCGCTCGATTTGAAAGTAGCCGTTTCGGGTAACGGCAACCTTAAATTATTTAGTTTGCCCAAACCGGTCGTACCCAATTCATTTGAGATGTACGATCCAGTGCATAGCGAAAACGTACAGACGCCACTCTCTGGGATGAACGGCAGCATTTCAGATTTGTACACAATTGTCCCGCAATTCAAGGGCAAATACCCGATCAAGCCCCTGTCGTTTACGTATTTCGATCTCTCGACGGGCAAATACAAAACGATCACCTCGCCCGAAATCATGATTAACGTGCTCGACGGGCCAACGGCTGGCGCTGCTCACGCGGTAGCTTCGGCCAATACCGGTGTTAATAAAATGCAAGTTACGGCGGGTGAACAGTTTGGATTCATCAAAACCAAGACAAAATTGACTTCGACCAAAAGGAATGATTTTCTCGGATCTGGGCTGTTTTACGGCTTGTTGTTTGCGCCGTTTTTGTGCATCCCGCTCATTGTGCTCGTCCGCAAGAAAAAAGAAGCAATTGACGGCGATGTACAAGGCAACCGTATCAAAATGAACAACAAATTAGCCAAGAAATATTTGTCGGAAGCCAAAGTCAATATCGGCGACAAGGAACGTTTTTACGTGGCGCTTGAAAAGGCGTTGCATAATTTCCTGAAGGCCAAGCTTCATATCGAAACGTCCGAAATGAGCAAGGAAAGGATCCGGGAAATATTATTGTCGCGTTCGGCCAAACCCGAAACCGTACAGGATTTTATCGCACTCACTGAAAACTGCGAATTTGCAAGATACGCTCCTGCGTCAAGCAACGCCATCCAACAGGATTACGACAAAGCGGTGGCAATTATCTCTGACCTGGAAAAACAACTTAACAATTGATAATTGACAATTGATAATTAAAAAGAAATGAAAAAGTTAGCCTTTATATTCCTACTCTTTACGCAGGTGTTCTTCGCCCAAAGCGGCTTTGAAATAGGCAATGCGTTGTACCAAAAGGGCAATTATGAAGGCGCCATTACGGCTTACGAAAATGTATTGCAGACCAAAAAGCAATCGGCAGAATTGTATTTCAACCTGGGCAATTGCTACTACAAGCTTAATAAGGTCGCGCCGGCGATTTACAATTACGAAAAGGCATTGGTACTCAATCCGGGTGATACAGAAATTCAGAACAACCTCCGCTTTGCGCACAAAATGACCATCGATGAGATCAAGGACGTGCCCAAGGTAGGATTTGCCAAGATGCTACGCGATTTTACGGGAAATTGCTCTTACGATGGCTGGGCTTGGATGGCCGTTTCTTTTGCGGGTTTGTTTTTGTTGTTTTTCCTTGGCTATTATTTCTCTGCAACCACGCTACTCAAACGCATTTTTTTTGTGGGAATGTTTGTGGTGGTGTTCCTGATCCTGATCAGCGTTATGGCTGCTATTTCGGAGAAAAACCATTATGAAACCGAACGCCCGGCAATTGTGTTCGCAGAAATGGCTTCGGTGAAAAGCGAGCCCAAAGCTTCGGGCGCCGATGTTTTTGTACTGCACGAAGGCACGAAGGTGTTTGTGGAGGAAGTACTTGACAACTGGAAAAAAATCCAACTCACAGACGGCACCGAAGGCTGGATTGAAAGCAGCGCGATTAAGGAGGTGAAATAAAAGACACGCTGCGCTTTAGACGTTACATCTTTGTTATTCTTTGGGATCTTCGAGCTCGAAACCGGCTGAATTGAATGCCGTAAACCAATCTTCAATCGCGGGATAAATGGCTTTGGACACTTCGCGAACCGGATGGAAAAGCACGGACTTGTCTTGATTTTCCTTCGACAAAAATACCTCCGTAGAATTGATTTTCTGGAACAGGTTGAGCAAAATACTCAACGTGAGCAAGGTCTTGAGCAAACCGAAAACCCCGCCTAAAATCTTGTTGAACAATCCGAGTGCGGTAAAATTAGCGATTGACGTGAACACTTTTGCGAGCATCGAAACAGCAACAATCACGAGCAGGAACGTCAGCGCAAATGCCGAAACCTGGATTACTTTAGGATTCCAGCTGGTGTAATGGCTCTCTAGGAAATCTTTCATTAGGTAGGAGAATTTAATGGCGATGAAAATCCCGACGAGCATAGATACCAGCGACGCCAGTTCTACAAAAAAACCGTTTTTGACGCCTTTGACCAATCCGTAACCCAAAAAAACGCAAAGGATGATGTCTAGTGTAGCCATAAAATTCTATTTTGGTGCAAATATAAATGTTTTGGCTTTGGCGCAATTCCTATCTTTGCAGCCGCGGCGCAAACCGCGGTAAATAGTCCAACAATGTCAAGAGATACACAACTCAAGGAGCGCTGGGAAAAGCTCGTCGAAATACTGTCGAACCAATTTTCGCAAGGCGAGGATTTAGACCTCGATGCCATCATTTATTTGATTGGCGTGCAAGAATTGGGCAAAGTCCACAACAAGTTCAAGAAGGACGAGAAGGTCAATCTAATGCACATTGCCATTTGTCGTTTGCTCGAACCCTACGGATTCTATGCATTCGATTATTTCGATGCCGACGGTTGGCCGCACTACAAAGTCAAGGAAGAATTGCCTCCACTCAAAGCCGGTGAGCAATCGGTGTTGATGAAAGAAGCCATTGTGAATTATTTCCTCGAACGCGAACTCATCGACTAAGATTTTCTTTGTGAACCTTCCGCCAAGCTTACAAACTTTGCGTATAAATCGCTAAATTTGCGCGCTTAATACCTAATGAAAATGATAGATAAGATCAAAGAATATATCGGCGAGGCACAACAGTTCTCAACACAGGATGTTGCAGAACTCGAGGCTTTTCGTATCAAATTCCTCGGAAGCAAAGGTTTGCTCAAAGATTTTTTTGCCGAGTTCAGGAATGTTCCTGCCGAGCAGAAAAAGGAGTTTGGACAAGTCATCAACTTACTCAAAACGACCGCCGAAGACAAGGTAAAAACGATTGCCGAATCGCTTGAGAGCAAAGCCGAGAACACCAGTATTTACGGTGATTTGACGCGTCCCGGCGAACCGGTCACCATAGGCTCACGCCACCCCATTTCATTGGTCAAGAACCAGATCACCGATATTTTCTCGAACATCGGTTTCAATGTTTCTGAAGGCCCTGAGATTGAGGATGACTGGCACAATTTCACCGCGCTTAATTTGCCAGAATACCACCCGGCGCGCGACATGCAGGATACGTTTTTCATCCAGACCAACCCCGATATTTTATTGCGAACTCATACGTCATCGGTGCAAGTGCGGTATATGGAGAACAACAAACCGCCAATCCGTACGATTTCGCCGGGACGCGTGTTTAGAAACGAGGCTGTTTCGTCGCGTTCGCACTGTATTTTCCATCAGGTAGAAGGCTTGTACATTGACAAGGACGTTTCGTTTGCCGACCTCAAGCAAACACTTTTATATTTCACCAAGGAAATGTTCGGCAAGAGCAAAATCCGTTTGCGTCCGTCGTATTTTCCATTTACCGAGCCGAGCGCCGAGGTAGACATCTATTGGGGACTCAAAACAGAAACCGATTACCGCATCACCAAAGGCACGGGCTGGCTCGAAATCATGGGTTGCGGCATGGTGGATCCCAACGTACTCAAAAATTGCGGCATCAACCCCGATGAATACAACGGTTTTGCGTTTGGGATGGGCATTGAGCGCATTGCGATGTTGCTCTACCAGATTGGTGACATCCGCATGTTTTATGAGAATGACGTGCGTTTCTTAGAGCAATTTAAGTCTAGTATTTAGATAAATTCCAAATAAATAAATTCCAAATTCCAATAGAAAACGACACCGTTGGAATTTGGAATTTTAGTATCGATATTTCAGAAAAATTTATGCAGAAAGACATCAAAATACCCGAGGTCAAAAACGTATTCATGGCCGCGGTCAAGGAATGGAGCGACGATTTCCTCGCCGATGTCTGGAATGTCTACCTGGTTAACGACAGCGACGACGATTTGCATGATCTGATGGTAGTTTCTAAGGCTTTTGGAACTTTGAACGGCGAAATGCGCAAAACCTCACTGATGCGCCACGCGCTGTTAGAGCTGCCCGCCATTTCTTTTGTGAAAATTGAAATGATCGAAGATAGCGTGCTTGCGCTCAACAATGAATTTATGCTCACGTTTTTTATTGGGAATACTTTGTACGATAGGAAGTATACTTTTATCGCTAATTCTGTTAATGAAAACGCGGTAGAAGAAGTACCGCATTTATGGAAACCGGGTGTCATTGTAAAATAACCCAGACCCAATCTTTCAAACTTAAGGGTTATGTGACACGGCAAGTTTAGCAGTTGCGACAGCACCCGTTTTGTCGGTCAAAGAAATCAGGTACAATCCGTTTTGCAAATGATCAGAGCTGATATTTTCTGTTTCACTATTAACCTCTTGGCTGAATATCATTTTTCCGGTTACGTCACAAACGTTTAGCTGCGCAGGGTAATTGCTGGTCAGTGTTCGAACCGAAAACGCTTTGTCTGTAGGATTTGGAACAACAGAAAGCGATGGCCTCTCGAAACCGATTTTACTCAAACTGCTGTCTACTATCTTATGGATGATTCCAGTAGACGAAGCTGCTATGTAGAGTTCTCCATGCATGTCTTGTCCAAAAGTGGTAAAATAATTATTCTCAAAAACAGCAGAATAGGAAATATTATTGTTCTCGTCAAGCATTCCGATGTGTCCTTTGCAAAAATCTGTAAAAAGATATTTCCCTTGCAATGCGGGATACATTGCGCCCCGATACACATAACCTCCCGTTATTGAACAGGCACCGTTGGTGTGCTCGTAAAATGCCACGGGATAGGTATATGTTGTTCCGGTAACGGCGCAGCCTGGCGTATTGATCGAATTGGCTTCATAACAAACCCATCCGTAATTCAAACCGGCTGAAGTAGAAGGAACGTGGTTGATTTCTTCGTAAGTATTAAGACCTACATCTGCGAGCCACAGATCTCCGGTAACACTATCAAAGGAATATTTCCAAGGATTACGCAAACCCCAAGCCCAGATTTCATATAATCCCAAGCCTGAAATCAAAAAAGGATTGCCTTCCGGAATCGCATAAGGCAATCCGAAATTGGTATTGTTCACGTCAATGCGTAGGATTTTCCCATATAAGTGTAACGGACTTTGCGATACTTCAGCGGCACCACCATCGCCTGTGGCAAGATATAAATAGCCGTCCGGGCCAAACCGAAGCGTTCCGCCTTTGTGCAAAACGGTAGGCTGTGGGAGTTCTAGCAGTATGGTTTCGCTACCGGATAACGCTTGGTCGGGATTTTGAGGATCTACCATATATTTTGCGAGAATACTTGCACCGTCAGAAGCCCTGCTATAATAAACATAAAACAAACCATTCGTTGCATATTGTGGATGAAAAACAAGTCCCAAAAGCCCGCGCTCTCCATCGAAAAGCACCGTTGAATTGGTAAGTGTTAGAAAGTTCTCCGGTTTTACAGTTCCGTCTGGATTGACAATCTTAATATTTCCAGCCTGTTCAACTACAAACAAGCGTTCATCTCCCGCGTTTGTAATTTCAACCACGTTGGAGAACCCGGTCGCAAATACAGGAATATCAATAACTTGTGACTTTGTGGCAGCGCTAACAAGCAAAATAAATAAAGTTAGTTTGATTTTCATATCGATAGGTTAAAGTTCAAAAATAGTGATTTGAGTGTAATCCAAAAAAAAAACGACTTACGATCTCACAATATTTTAATCCAGTTTTTCGGTGAGTTTCTTAAATACTTTCTTCGCTTCCTTGCCTTCATACAAAATGGCATGAACCGCATCTATGATAGGCGTTTTCGCGCCGTGTTTCTGGTTGAGCTCCCAAGCGCTTTTGGCGGCGTAATAACCTTCGGCAACCATGCTCATTTCCATCATCGCGCTTTTTACGGTATAGCCTTTCCCGATCATGTTGCCAAACATACGGTTCCTGGAAAACACAGAATAACCCGTCACAAGCAAGTCGCCCAAATAAGCCGAATCGTTGATGTTGCGTTTCATCTTATGCACTTTCTTGATGAATTTTTTCATCTCGCGGATGCCGTTGCTCATGAGTACCGACTGGAAATTGTCGCCATAACCCAAACCGTGCGCAATACCCGCGGCGATGGCGTAAATGTTCTTGAGCATCGCGGCGTACTCCGTACCAATGATATCGTCGGTGGTTTTGGCCTTGATGTAATTGCCCGACAAACATTCGGCGACCACTTTGGCTTTCTTGTCATCACCGCACGCAATGGTGAGGTAAGACAAACGCTCCAGCGCGACTTCCTCGGCATGGCAAGGTCCGGTAATCACACCGATATTTTCGAACGGAATTTTATAAACCGTGTGAAAATGCTCGCCCACAATCAAACTGGTTTCGGGGACAATCCCTTTGATGGCCGAGAAAATCACCTTGCCATCAAGACTTTGGGTCATCTTAGACAATTCGCCGCTCAAAAACGCCGAGGGAATTGCAAAAATGATGTAGTCGGCATAGGCGATGGCTTCGTTAATGTCGCTCGTAAGTTTGAGTTTATCGACATTGAACTCTACCGAACTCAAATAGTTGGGATTGTGGTGCTGTGTCTTGATGTGCGCAATGGCGTCGGTGTTGCGCATGTACCACGCAATTTCGGGCAGGTTTACGCAGAGCATTTTGGCGATGGCCGTTGCCCAGCTTCCGCCGCCGATGACCGCAAATTTTGGAGGATTTATCATGGTTGGTTTTTTAGCCCCGATGGCAGCGGTATCCTTTTGCTTTTTTCTTTAAAAAGCAAAAGATACAAGCGTACAGCGGGATTACCTCATAGGGTTTATATTTTTTAAAGGTATTCGGTGAATGCTACGCATTTGGCTACAAAAAATATCAGCGTCAAAAATACTCAAAAAACCCAAAAATCTGGTGCTTAGCCAAAGGCATTGTAAACGTTAAAGGAAACATTAACTCAAAATTATGATTTCCAGAATAATACGGCCAGCAATGTGTCGTTAATACTTTCGTGAGGGCGCAAGTTGGTTTATTTGCCTTCACACACAAGTTAGTTTAAGTTTTGTTTTGGGGTTATTTGATAAAGGCGTTCAGGAGCAAATTCTGAACGCCTTTTGATTTATAGCTAAAATGCGTAACCAACCGATACACCACCGGTCACAAAAACAGGTAAGCTATCATCTCCGTCAATAGTACGACCGTCGTATTGCGATTCTTTATGACCAACACCAAGTACAAATTCTAAGGTGAGATTTGATTTGAATTTCCATTGACTTCCGGTCATCACGCTGTAGATGGTAGACTTGAATTTCTCGGGAAGATCGCTCTTCGTGTCCATAAAGCTGATTGCCGGACCAATATGCCAGCCTTGCATTTTGCCTTTTCTCGAAGAAAAATACACACGCGCTTCGGCACTATATCCAACTCCGGTGGTGAATTCATTGTTGCCATAGCGATCACTAATATTGACAAAAGCAAAACCGCCCTGGCCCGCAACAGAAAAATGTTTGCCCAGAGCTCGCTCATATTGCACGCCGGCATTTCCAAAAACGACACTGGCCTTGACGATGTTATTCTGCGCGTCCATCTGGAATAATCCGGCGAGTAATAAGGTAAGTAAAAAAGTTTTTTTCATGTTTTTGTTTTAAGGTTCGGAGTAAATATGTGGCTTCGGGCGTAACCTCCAAAGTTATTCGCAAACATTTTCAAAACACGGAGAAGTTTATTTTTTATAAAAATTGTTGTGGTCGATGTACGCCCAAACCTTATGCGGCAACAGCGGCATTACGTTCTTTTTGTTTTTGATGCTCTCGCGGATGAAAGTCGATGAAATTTCTACCACCGGCGCGGCAATCATATGGATCTTAGGATGGTTATCGAACTGCGGATTAGGTACTTCTGCTGATAACCGAGGATATACGTATATGGAATAATGTTCGAGGATCGCTTCGTAATTTTTCCATTTGTGAAAGGTTTTGAGATTGTCCTCGCCCATAATCAACGAAAACTCGTGCTGCGGATATTTGTCCTGCAAATGCGCCAAAGTATTGACGGTATAATTGGGTTGTGGCAATTTAAATTCAAAATCCGACGGCTTGATCTTGGGGTAATCTTCTGTGGCGAGGAAAACCAGCTGCAAACGCTGGTAATCGTCGAGCAGGGTGTCTTTCTTCTTGAGCGGATTGTGCGGCGTGACCATCATCCAGATTTGATCGAGTCCTGCGTATTCGGCCATGTGGTTGGCGATAATCAGGTGACCGGTGTGGATGGGGTTGAACGTGCCGAAATAAAGTCCGATTTTCATTGTTTAAGGTGCTAAGGCACTCAGGTTTTTATAACACAGATTTCACAGATTAGCACAGATGAGAACAAAATCTGTGAAGTTCGTGAAATCTGTGTTCAAATTTTTATTCGCAATCGCTTAATCCTTCAAAAATTCCTTTACGAGTTGATACGCCTCAGCTTTCGCCACATCCAGGTCGTAATTCTTAATGATCTTGTCAAACTGCGGTGCCGTAGCCAGTTCTACCGACGCTTTGGCAATACGCATATTGATTTTGTCATCGCTTTCTGTAGAGCGTTTCTTGAGCCTGATCTTGAGCTCGTCAATACTTGGCGGTTTTACGAAAACGGCGAGTGTTTCGTTGGGGAATTTTGATTTGATGCGCAAGCCACCGGCCACGTCAATGTCAAAAATCACATTTTTGCCCATGGCCCAGATGCGTTCAATCTCGCTCTTGAGCGTGCCGTAGAAATTGTCGCGGTAAACTTCTTCCCATTCCAGGAAATCCTCGGCCTTGATGTGCTGCTTGAAATCGTGTAGCGAGATGAAATAGTAATCCTTGCCGTTTTGTTCCTCACCGCGCGCTTCACGAGAAGTAGCCGATATCGAGAATTCAAGATTGAGTTCGGGTTGCGCGAGCAAATGCCTTACAATCGTGGTTTTTCCCGAACCCGACGGCGCCGAAAAGACGAGTAATTTTCCTTTTTTCATGGCGTGTTAGAGTACGTTTAAAACCTGTTCTTTTATTTTTTCGAGCTCATCTTTCATAAGTACAACGAGCTTCTGCATTTTGGCGTGGTTGGCCTTAGAGCCCATGGTGTTGATCTCGCGGCCCATTTCCTGGGTGATGAAGCCGAGTTTGCGACCGTTGGCTTCGGTACCTTCTATGGTTTCCAGGAAATAATCGAGGTGGTTGGAGAGTCTGACTTTTTCTTCGGTGATGTCTAGTTTTTCTAGGTAATAGATGAGTTCTTGTTCAAAGCGGTTTTCATCCACATTAACTTTTAACTCGTCGATGGCGGTTTGCAAACGCTCCTTGACGTTGGCGATGCGCTCAGCATCAAGCGCCACGGTTTCATCCATAAACTGGCGGATGTTGGCAATGCGCAACTGGAATTCCTTCTCGAGCGATTTGCCTTCATCGATCCGGAAATTGTGGATGTTCACAAGGCCTTCGGTAATCACCTTCTGGATTTCGGCCCAATCGTTCTCGTCGATTTCGTCGCGTTCTGTTTTGAGCGCGTCGGGCATGCGAACAGCCATTTTCATGAGTTCGGTCTGGTCGGCGTCGGCGATGACTTCGCGCATTTGGGCGATGTAGGCCTTGACAATCGGTACGTTGACTTTCGTGGAGGTTTGCTCGCCGGTCATTTCGATAAACACCGAGAAATCGATTTTGCCGCGTTCTAGCTTGAGTGCGATTTCATTGCGCAGGCCGAGTTCCATTTCGCGGTAAACAGAGGGCATGCGTACGTTGAGGTCGAGCCCTTTGCTGTTGAGCGATTTAACTTCTACCGTTATTTTCTTGGTGGGCAGCTGTAAAGTCGCTTTACCGAAACCCGTCATCGATTGTATCATAAATTTTCTAAAAGGAGTTCAAATATAAGAAATGGTTGTTGGTTATTGGTTGTCGGCGGATGGATTCTTCTGCGTGACGAGGTAAACGCCCACAAAGATCAGCGCTGCCGAAACCAGTTTCACGACCGTCAAATGGTCTTTGCCCAGCCCGATGGCAAAAATTGTCGCAAACAGCGGTTGCAGGTAAATGAAAACCGCGACAGTGGTGGGTTTGAGTTCGCGCATCGACAGCAAATTCAAAAGGTAGGTGAAAAAGGTCGAAAACACGACTACGAATCCGGTTTTCCAGTAAATGTCAACCGGCATCAACGCCCAATTAACTGCTTGGAGCTGTTGCCAGCCAAACGGCAAAACCATCAACAGCCCAAAGCTGTAGATCCATTTCACAAACGTAAAGGCGTTGTATTTGTCCATGAGTTTCTTGACGACAATCAGGTAAAATCCGTAAGAAATCGCGTTGATAAAAACCAGCAGGTTGCCCAGCATGGCGTTGGCGGCATTACCGATGGATTTCCCGTAGAGTATTAAAAACACCGTGCCCACAAGCCCGAGCAATATCCCGAAAGCCATGCGTTTGCGCATCTTTTCTTTCATGATAATCGCCGAAAGTACCAGTACGATGATTGGCGTTGAAACCATAATCACCGCAGCCGAAATAGGAGTCGTCAAACTCAAACCCTTAAAGAAGGTAAGCATATTGAGCGCCACGCCAAAAAATGCGGCGGCAATGATCCGTGGGAAATCTTCCATCGCGATTTTCTCTTTCGGACCCAAAAAAGAAACAAGCCAGAACAGCAAGGCCGAACCCGAAACCCGCAGCAAAATAAACCCAAACGGATGTACGTATTGCGGCATCACGTCTTTGGCGACGGTAAAAGTCACGCCGTAAATGATAGAAACTAAGGTGGCGGCGATGAGCGCGAGTGTGCGTTTAGACATTAGCTTAACGCTTTGATGACGGCCTCGACATTTTTGGCGCTGTTGCCAATGTAGATTTTCCCGCCAATGACAAACACCGGCCGGCTCAAAAAGGTATAATGCTCGAGGATGAGGTTCTTGTAATCGGTTTCGGTAAGTTTTTGGTTTTTGAGATCGCGCGATTTGTACAATTGCGCTTTGCGGCTAAACAAGGCTTCGTAACTTCCAGAAAGTTTTTGCAAATCCTCAAGTTGTTGGGCGGTAATGGGTTCCTGCCTAATGTCCTGGAAAATCAGGTTGTTTTTGGGTAAAGATTTGATGATTTTACGACAGGTGTCGCACGAAGCGAGGTAAAAAATGGTGTCCATAATAGGGCGGATTTCTTTGTGCAAAGAAAATCCATTTCCGCATCAAATTCCTTACTTTTATCCGAAATTTTTAAAAATGGGAGATACTTTTGCCATCACCAGAACCAGCCGCAAAATCATTGCGCAGTTCTTAGACAATTACAGCCTGGAACAACTCAATAAAGTGCCGCACGGCTTCAACAACAACTTAATCTGGAATATCGCGCACATCGTGGTGGTGCAGCAGATGCTCGTGTACAATTTGTCGGGTTTGCCCATGATGGTTTCTAAGGAAATGGTCGATTTGTACAAGCGCGGCACCAAGCCCGAACACCAGGTTTCCCAAGCCGAAGTAGACCTGATCCGTGAACTTCTTACTGCTACGATTGACCAATCCGAAAAGGATTTTGCCGACGGGATTTTCAAAAACTACAACGAGTTTACGACCATGACGGGTTTCAACCTCAAGTCTGCCGAAGAAGCGATGGCTTTCAATTACTATCATGAAGCGGTACATACGGGCGTGATGATGGGAATTCGGAAGTTTATTTAGGCTGGAAGATGGAATTTATAAAGACTTTTTTGGTGCCGCTACTGTTGATTGGTTTTGGGCTTTTCATAAAAACGACCTCGCTTGAAAATTTCAATGACGCTAAGCGATGGTGGAAATTTCTTGTCGTAACGGGGTCAATCATTTTGCTCTTAAGAACTATCAACTTGCTGATGTTCGGCTGAATGTAAAAAAGCGTTAAATCCAAACTTTCAACCACGAATAAAAATTACATTTGCAACGCATTTTAAATCAACAACCATGAAGTTCAACACCAAAACCATACACGGCGGGCAACACCATGATCCCGCAACCGGTGCCGTGATGCCGCCGGTTTACCAAACCTCGACCTTTGTTCAGAACAGCCCGGGTCAACCCGTAAATCCCGATTACGAATACAGCCGCGCGGCCAACCCAACGCGAACGGCCTTAGAAAACGCATTGGCCAGTCTTGAAAACGGAGCACGCGGACTGGCTTTTTCTTCGGGATTGGCCGCGACCGATTGTTTGTTGCGCTCGTTCAAAGCCGGTGACGAAGTGATTGCCATGGACGACCTTTACGGCGGAACTTACCGAATGTTCACGCGTATTTACAAGGATTCGGGCATCAAGTTCCACTTTGTGGACATGAACGACATTGCGAAATTCGAGTCGCTCATCAACGAGAATACCAAATTGGTTTGGGTAGAAACGCCTACCAATCCGCTCATGAAACTCGCCGACATCGCTGCGATTTCAAAAATCACCAAAGCCAAAAACATCCTTTTTGCGGTAGACAACACTTTTGCCACGCCGTATTTGCAGCGTCCGCTGGATTTGGGTGCCGACATCGTCATGCATTCGGCCACCAAATACCTCGGCGGACACTCTGATGTGATTGCCGGAGCATTGATTATAAAGGATAAGGATTTGGGCGACCAACTCCATTTTCAGCAGTTTGCCACAGGCGCCACCTTGGGCCCGATGGATAGTTTTTTAGTTTTGCGCGGCATCAAGACCTTGCATTTGCGTGTGCAACGCCATTGTGAAAACGGACAGAAAGTCGTGGATTTCCTCGCAAACCATCCAAAAATCGCGACCGTTTATTATCCGGGATTGCCAAGCCATCCGTTCCATGAAATCGCTAAGAAGCAGATGAGCGGTTTTGGCGGAATGGTTTCATTCACCTTTAAATCGGGGCAAAAAGCTGATGCGATCGCGTTCCTTGAAAAGCTCGAAGTATTCACTTTAGCGGAATCGTTGGGTGGCGTAGAATCTTTAGCGAACCATCCGGCGCTCATGACGCACGCATCAATCCCTGAAGACAAACGCAAAGAAATCGGGATCACCGACGACCTCGTCAGGTTGAGTGTGGGTGTGGAGGATGTTGAGGATTTGATTGCGGATTTAAAACAAGCTTTGGCTTAAACAGCAACACCAATATAAAGTAACCCGGCTTCGTGTCGGGTTTTTTTATGGATTGAATTTGGTTTTGCGATTAATGTAGTATTTTCACCAAAAATGGATTGACAACAATGACGCGTTTGATCAACTACAAAACCCTCTTTTTTTTCTCCGTAGCATTCTACTGCTTGATCCTGGCACAGTTTGGCTTTGAAAATTTCGACACCGGATACATTCCAAGTTTTTCGTGGCGCATTATAAACGGCCAGGCGGTTTATGAAGATTTCATTTACAAAGGCCCGCCGGGAACGCTGTATTTTCATGCGATGTTTATGAAGATATTGCCCGAGACAGCGCAGTTTTTACAAATCCGAATGCTTGGCTATTTGATGTTTGCCGTACAGGTTTACCTGTTGGTTTCGGCGTTTTACAAATTGTACGAGCTCAGTAAGTTCAATCGATGGGGCGTCATGACCGTTGGCTTTGTAGTGTCGCTGCTCAACTTTTCGCAGTTTCCTTGGCCCACCACCGACGGTTTGTTGTTTGCGGTTATTGCTTTTTGGCTCGTCTCTAAATATGAGAAGCCGCGATTTTTTATGCTGTTTGCCG
>ERZ795056.1914-NODE-1914-length-23862-cov-11.836435_pt1 | contig 23862 bp, 14 predicted proteins | sample MGYA00375140_ERZ795056 | MGnify/ENA primary metagenome ERZ795056 (study PRJEB30185, sample SAMN05720227) | activated sludge metagenome | isolation source: Anaerobic digester | place: USA | collected 2015-03-09 ... | reverse complement strand
TCTTCGCCTCGGGATGCGCTTTCGCGTATGCGGCGCGGCGTTTCGAGATCTCGGTGGACGATCCGGGCCGATTCTCGACCGCACGAGTGCAGGCCATTCGGCACACCTTTCAAGATCATCCGTTGTTCCAACTGCCGGAGTTGGCCAAACTGGCTAAGGTTCTCTACAGCACGAAGCAGTGCCGTTTCATCATGCCAGGGGCCCGCCAGAATGCGCCGTTCGAGCATGACGCGGTTGACCCCGGCGGGCGTGGCATTGACGAAGTCTTCGCGCACATCGAGGAATCCGGCTCCTGGGTGGCGCTGTACAACGTCGAAACCCATCAACCCTATCGCGAATTGCTCGACGAGATTGCGGCCAATGTGCGCTCGCTCGTCGAGCCTCAGGAGCCCGGCATGTTCAATGTCGGGGGGTTCATCTTCGTCTCCGCGCCACCTTCGGTCACGCCGTTCCACATCGATCGTGAGAACAACTTCTGGCTGCAGATCAGAGGCCGGAAGACGATGAATGTATGGGAGCCAACCGACACTCACGTGGTGCCCACGGTCGATCGAGAGACGTTCATCGTGAATGCCAGTCTGGACAATGTCAGGCTCAAGGACGGATTCCGCGAACGCAGCCACGAGTTCGACGTAGGCCCGGGCGATGGCGTTTACTTCCCGAGCACGTCGCCGCACATGACGCGTAGCGAAACGGATTGGACGACGCCGGGTGACGGCGTCTCGATCAGTATCGGTGTCGTCTTCTACACGGATGTGACGCGCAGGGCGGCACACCTGCACATCCTGAACCGCTTCCTGCGCAAGCTGGGGGTGGTACCCCGCGCGCCGGGAGAGCGGCCCTGGGTCGATGCACTGAAGTACCCGCTGGCCTGGGCGCTGGTCAGCTTCAAGAAATCGTTTCGGGGCTACATTCGGGCCGGCATTTGAACTGCTCAGCGCTCGATTCGGATGATCCGGCCCTCGGGGCTGTTGGTGACGACATAAAGCCAACCGTCAGGCCCCTGGCGAACATCGCGAATCCTCTCCAGGAGGCCGGTCACCAGTCGCTGCTGTTCAATCACTTTGCGCCCGTCGAGTTTGACGCGCAGCAGCGCACGGCCGCGTAGATTTCCGATGAACATCTGGCCTTTCCAGCCCGGGTACCGGTCGCTGGTGAGGAAGGCCATGCCACTGGGCGCGATGGAGATGGGCCCCCACCACGTGACGGGCTGCTCCATGCCGCTCTTGGCCGTGCCCTCGCCGATTTTGGCGCTGTCCGCATATTCCGTCCCGTAGGTGATTGTCGGCCAGCCGTAGTTCTTTCCGCGCTCGATGACGTTGAGTTCGTCACCACCCTGAGGGCCATGGTCGGTAGCCCAGAGTTCACCGGTTTCCGGATGAAAGGCCATGCCCTGGATGTTGCGGTGCCCCCAGGACCACACCTGATGAAGCGCGCTCGGTGTCGACGCCAAAGGGTTGTCGGATAGCGCATTGCCCTGCACGTCCATGCGCAGAATCTTTCCGTGCGCCGAAGCGACATCCTGGGCGTCCCGCCGGGCTCCGCGATCGCCGAGTCCGACAAAGAGACTGCCGTCTCGAGCGAAGACCAGTCTGGATCCGAAGTGCGAACCATCCTCTCTTTTGACGGGCTGCCTGAAGATCACACGGGCATCGGCGACCCTGTCGTCGATCAGTCGACCTCGGGCCACCGCCGTACTCCGCGCCTGCGGCGACGAATCCGACGACTCGGAGAACGACCAGTAGATCGTCCGGTTCACCGAAAAGCCCGGGTCGAGTACGACGTCGAGCAAGCCGCCCTCGTCGCCTGAGGCCACGGGCAAGAGCCCCGCCAGGGGCTCGCTCAAGGCTCCATTCGCCGAGACGATGCGCATCCGCCCCGGCCGCTCCGTCACGAGCATCCGGCCATCCGGCAGGAAGGCGATCGCCCAGGGGTGTTCCAGTCCCTTCGCCACCGTGACTGGCCGAAGGCCCTGCATGTCGAGCCTTCTGAGAACCTTGGGCGTCACCCAGGCGGCGAGGGCCAGTGCCACGATGGCAGCCAACAGCAGGATCCATCCTTTGCGCTTGAGCATCATCGATTGCCACTCCGTGCGGGCGCGGATTCTGCCAGACAGGCCGACCCCAATCGCCGGAGCGACGTGGGGGTTCGTTCGTGGGGGGCGGGCAAAAGTGTGTACTTCCGCACGCTGAATCACCTGCTGAAGCACGGCGCCATGACAGTACGACTGTGGGGGAGCCCCCCGCATGGAGGGTTGCGGCTGACATGGCGCCAAACATAATTCGTCACAAGTTGAAGGGTGCCAAGGAAGTAGCAGGTGACCCTCGCGATCCGATTCTGGCTGGTCGTCTGAGCGAGGTCTGGCTGACGCACCAGTTCACATTGCGACCACGCGGCATTTGCTGCTGCGGTACAGGAGACAGAATGTTCCGCGCCTTTCACCATCGTGCATACGCTGCAGTCCTTCTCGACGCCGGGATGGACGCCTTGCTGGGGTTCCTCGCCGTGCTGATCGCGGCTTGGACAATCAGTGCGGTGCCGATGAGCGAATTCGGCCAGACGCTGTCCAACCCGTCGGTGATGCTTGCTGCCTCGGGTTTCGCTGTCTGCATGGCGATGCTCCAGTCGTTCCTGGGTCTGTATCGCCAAGCGGGGCTGTCCTTCGCGTCCCAGCTCGCACGATTGCTCGTGGCGATGAGCATCGGTGGCTACTTGACCTATCTGGTTCTGAAGGAGGTCGGTTTCGATGGTCATCCGAGCCGTCTTGTCGGGTATTCCGTCGCGAACCTGATCTTCGCGATCCTCGTGGTCCGCGGCACGATCGTGCTGGTGCGCGCGGCCCAGGGGTCCAGCCGCGTGCTGATCGTGGGCACCGGCCCCGAAGCTGTTTCCGTGGCGAACGACCTGCGTCGCAGCTCGCGCGTGAGCGGCGAGGTGATCGGCTTCTACCCGACCCCGGCCGTGGCGCCTGATCAGAACATCGACGGCAAGCTGCTGCTTGACGCGCGAGTGCCGCTGGAACAACTGGCGCGCGAGCTCGAGATCGACTCGATCATCGTCGCCACACGCGAACAACGCGGTGGCGCGATGCCGATGGATCAACTGGTGATTTGCCGCTCCATGGGCATTCCGGTCATGGATCTCGCTGGCTTCTACGAGCGCACGCACGCCGAGGTCCCGCTGGACAGCCTGAAGGCCAGTTGGCTCGTCTACGGGCCGGGCTTCGTGCAGGGGCGTGTTCGCCAGGCGCTCAAGCGCGGTTTCGACATCGTGACCTCGTCGATTCTGCTCGTGCTCGCCTTGCCGGTGATGATCATTGCTGCCGTGGCGATCAAGCTCGACAGCCGCGGGCCCCTGATCTACAGGCAGGAGCGAGTGGGGCTGGGTGGTCGCAGTTTCATGTGCCTGAAGTTCCGCAGCATGTGTACGGACGCGGAGCGCGATGGCGTGGCGCGCTGGGCCACAAAGAATGATGCCCGCGTGACGCGTGTCGGGCGCATCATCCGCAAGGCGCGGATTGATGAACTGCCCCAACTGTTCAGTGTTCTCAAGGGCGAAATGAGCATCGTGGGGCCGCGCCCGGAACGGCCCAGTTTCGTCAAGGAACTGCAGAGCAAGGTCGCCTTCTATGACCTGCGCCATACCGTCAAGCCCGGCGTGACCGGCTGGGCGCAGGTTCGCTACTGCTACGGTGCCTCGGTCGAGGACGCGCGCCGCAAGCATCAGTTCGACCTGTACTACATCAAGAACAACTCCCTGCTGCTCGACATCGTGATCCTGATCGAGACGGTGAGCGTCGTGCTCTTCGGCGAAGGGCAGTAGTCCACTGGGCCTGCCGGCCTGGGCCGCGCCCTAGGGGGACAGATCGATCGGTGGGTGAGCCGATTCGACCTAAACTAGTAACGATTGGATGGAACTCGACGCGCAGCCAAGTCGGCCAGCGTGGCGGGGGTCCATTTCACTTGAACCAACGGCATCGGGGGCCTCGATATGGGAATGAACTTTTCGGTGACTTTCGCCAAGGTGTGGGCCGCCCTTGCCTTCGCGGTCGGTCTGCTCGGCCTGTCCGGGTGTGCGAGCAACAGCGGCTACGCGCCGGCGCCTGCTTCGGTACCGTCCGTCGAGCACAGATACAAGGTCGGTCCGCTGGACGTGCTGGCCATCACCGTCTGGAGAAACCCCGAGTTGTCCACCACGGTCACCGTGCGTCCGGATGGCCGCATCTCGATGCCGTTGATCGACGACGTGATGGCAGCAGGGAAGAACCCCAGCGAAGTCGCTCGGGAACTTGAAAAGGGTTTGGCCAAGTTGTTGCGTGATCCGTCCGTCACAGTCATCGTGAGCGGCTTCCAGGGCAACTACGGCGAGCAGATCCGCATCGTGGGTGAAGCGGCCAGGCCGCAGGCCGTGCCCTTCCGCCAGGAGATGACGGTTCTCGACGTGATGATCCAGGCCGGCGGTCTGACCGACTACGCCGACGGCAATGCCGCCGTGCTCGTGCGCGGCTCCGAGAAAGGCAGGCAGTACAGCTTGCGACTGAAGGACTTGCTCAAGCGAGGCGACATCTCTGCCAATGCGCCGGTCCTGCCGGGGGACATCATCATCGTTCCGCAAAGCTGGTTCTAAGCGGCATTTCGTCGCGGTGCAGCGTGTACCGCGACCTTACAGTGCCACTCGTACCGAAGTGGTGGCGCTACGATCGACGGCTGTCATTTTGTGCGCTGCAGCAGCGCAGGAAGTCCCGTGGTGGTGGGCTCACCGGGCTTCTGTCTTTGCAAGAGGATCATTGAGTTCCAAATGAACGACGCACTTCGTCTCGGCTTGATTCGAGCCAGTGGCGCATGGCGCTACCGTTGGGTCGGCGTGACTGTCGCCTGGGTTGTGGCGCTGCTCGCCGCGGCGGGCCTGCACTTCTTCAAGGATCGCTACGAAGCAAGTGCGCGTGTCCACGTGAACACGCAGACCGTGCTCAAGCCCCTGATGGCTCAACTGGCAGTTCAACCCGACATCGACCAGCAGGTGCGCATGCTGGCCCGGACGCTGATCTCCCGGCCGCGCATAGAACAACTGATCGACTCGCTCGACTTCGCGGAAAAGCAAGACGGCCCGCGCGTGCGCGAGCGGATCGTCAACGACCTCGTCGCCGCCATCAAGCTTGAAGGCAGCACGTCGGGAAACCTGTACACCATCAGCTATCGCGATCGCGATCCCGTCCGTGCAAGGCGGCTGGTGGAAACCTTGGTCAACCTCTTCGTCGAATCGAGCGCGGTCAGCAAGCGCCGCGACTCCGAGCGTGCACGCGAGTTTATCGACGAGCAGATCGTCGAGAACGAGAAGAAGTTGACCGAGGCCGAGTCGCGCCTGAAGGACTTCAAGCTGAAGAATTTCGGCATGTCCGGCGCGACCAATCAGGACTTCTTTGCACGGATGGCAACGACGTCGGACGAAGTCAATCGACTCCGCCTTGAACTGAACGCCGCTGAACAGGCGCGCGATGCGTTGAAGCGAGAGCTCAGTTCCGAGGCGCCGCAGTTGCCTGCGGAGGCGTTGCAGGCACGTGCGCCTATGGCGCCGAGTGAGCTCGAGACTAGACTCGACGCTCAGCGTCGAATTCTGGATGACCTCCTGCGTCGCTTCACCGAAGTCCACCCGGACGTGATTGCCGCGCGGCGCAACATCGCCCAGATCGAGCGGCAGCGCAAGGAAGAATCAGATGCGGCGCGAAACGGCGCACGCGGGATGGCGCCGACGAATCCAGTATTCCAGCAACTGCGTGTCTCGCTCGCGCAGGCGGAGGCACAGGTGGCTTCGCTGCGTTCGCAGCTTGGTGTTCAGCAGGGGCGGCTCGATCTGGTCCGCAGCCAGGCCTCGAAGATGCCGCAGGTCGAGGCGGAACTGGCGCAGCTCAATCGTGACTACGACGTCATTCGCCGCAACTACCAGCAGCTGGTCGAGCGGCGTGAATCGGCCTCCCTCGGCATCAAACTCGACGACTCCGCGCAACTGGCCGACTTCCGGATCATCGAGCCGGCGATGGTCGCACCCAAACCGGTATTCCCATCGCGCAGCGTTCTGGCACTCGCGGCGGTGGTCGCGTCTATTGCCACTGGCATCGCGGCAGCATTCGGCATGACATTCGTGTTCCCGGCCTTGTTCGACGAGAAGCAACTGCAGGCGGTCACCGATCGCCCGGTCATCGGCAGTGTGTCCGTCGTGCTCGACAGTGCCGGTCAGCGGGCTCACCGGTGGCAGATGTTCCAGTTCGGCGGCACGGCTGGGCTGCTGATCTTGGCCAGCGTGGCGTGGCTGGGCTGGGTGGTCGTGAGCAGCAGAATCTAATCCGGGGCATCCGTGAGCATCATCGAACAGGCAACAAAGCGACTGGAGCAACTGCGCCAGGCCGGCGTCGAAGTGTCCTGGCAGCAGCAGACGGCTGTTCCAGCAGCCGGTGCATCGGCAGACGTCGCTGCCCGCGCATCGCGGCGAGAGGCGGGCGATGCGCTCGTCAAGAACACGCCCGCCGAACCGACGTCGCCGCCCAAGGCATCGAAGTCGATCGAACTCGATCTCCAGAAGTTGGCGGAGTCACTCATGCTGGTGCCGGGCAATCCGCACCAGGAGCTCGCTGCCGAGTTCCGTGGAATCAAGCGACCACTCGTCGCCAACCTCGTCAGCGGGGCCGGCGCGGCGCTTCCGGGCAGCAATCTCATCGTGGTGACAAGTGCCGTGCCGGGCGAAGGAAAGACCTTCTGTGCGATCAATCTGGCCCTCAGCATGGCTGCGGAGGTGGATAAGACAGTGCTGCTGGTGGATGCCGATGTGCTGAAGCCCTCCGTGGCAAGCCGACTCGGTATCGAGGCCCGCGCGGGCCTGCTGGACTTGCTGGCGAATCCGGCCATCGACCTGTCCGACGTGTTGTTGAAGACCAATATCCCGAAATTCACCGTGCTGCCGGCCGGCAAGCCGCGCGCCGACTCGGCGGAACTGCTGGCGGGTGGTCACATGAAGCAGCTCTTCGATGAACTGGCCCAGCGCTACCCGGATCGCATCATCATCGTGGACGCCCCGCCCCTGTTGCCTACGACCGAGGCGCGTACGCTGGCGACCCGTGCAGGGCAGGTTGTGATGATCGTCGATGCCGGAAGCACGTCGCAGGGCGTCCTGACCGAGGCCTTCGGGACGATCAAGGACTGCAAGAACGTGATGTCGATCCTGAATCGCCGCAGCGGCATCCTGCGCAACTATGGCAATGGTTATGGCTACGGCGACTGACCGTCGAGCCGGTTTGTCGAGACTCGGCCCGTTGGCCGTCCTGATCGGGCTGGGTGCCTTGGGCGAGCATGTAGGCGCGCAGGCGTTGCGCGTTCAGCCGGAAGTCGAGAGTACGGTCACCGTGACCAACAACGCCTCGTTCACGTCCCGTGACCAGGCCCAGTCCGACACGATCATCAGTGTGAATCCGCGCCTTCATGTGACCTCTCGCGGGGGGCGGGCTGCAATCGAGGGGACCTTCGGACTCGAGGCTGTCACCTACCTCAACAACGCGCAGGACTCGATCGTCCGCCCGCGTGGCTCGCTCAGCCTGCGAAGTCAGCTGGTCGAGCGTTTGATGTATCTCGACGCATCGGTGACTGCGGATCGCATCAGCGCAGATCCCTTTGCAGCACGGCCGGAGAGTGCGACTGCATTCAACGACTACACGCAGATGCGGTACCGCTTCACGCCGTATGTCGAGCGCGAACTGACGCCGTCGCTGTCCTTGCTGGCTCGAACAGATCACATCATCACGCGGCGCGTGGGTTCTGCCACTGGTGCGGCCTCGACCGAAGTGGCGCGTGATTCGCACGAGCAGGAGCAGACCCTGCGTCTTGCGCAGCGCCCGCAGCCATTCGGTTGGACTGCTGAACTGACCCGTCAGGAGACTCGACTTCGCTACTCGGACCAGGCGATCTTGACGCAGACCGCCGCGCGGGCGATCGGCACCTACGCCGTCGGACCTCAGTTGATCGTGGGTGTCAGCGTCGGCCGAGAGAACAACGAGTATTCGCTGATCGACCGTTCTGATTCGATCGTGGGTGTCCGGTTCAACTGGCAGCCGAACGAGCGTGGTGAAGTGAACGCATCGCTCGAGAAGCGCTTCTTCGGCACGGGGGGTGACCTCGAGTGGCGCCAGCGCTCGCCGTTCCTCGGCTTCTCCATCCGGGCGAACCGCATGCCGGTGGCCCAGTCCGGCTCCCATCTCTTCGGCGCAGCCGGCGACAATCTCGTGAGCTTGCTCGACGGGGTGCTGACGACCCGCTATCCCGACCCCGGCCAACGCAGCACGGCTGTGAATGACCTGGTTCGACAACTGAACCTCCCAGGCACCTTGACTGGCCCGGTCGAGCTGTACACGAGCTATGCCCAACTGCAGGACAACGTCTCCGCCACCGCACTCTTCTTCGGGCGCCTGACGACGGCGTCCGCGACCGTCTTCGGCCGCAGGCGCACGCGCCTGGCAGACGTGGAGGATGTCCTCGCGCCGGCGTCGCTGTCATCCGACAACCTTCAGTACGGCGTCGAGATCGACGTGTCGCGGCGCCTGTCCCCGGTGCTGACGGCCGACGGCGGCGTTCGCTATACGCGCATCGAAGGCCTCGGCATCCGCGACGGGCAGGCCAGCCGCGACGCCGCGATCCGCTTCGGCATGACCCGGATCGTGAGCATCAACACCCGAGTCAGCGCGGGGCTGCGATACCAGACGGTGTCGTCGTCCGTGACGAGCCCGGCGAACGAGATGGCTGTCGTCGGTGCCCTGCTGCACCGGTTCTGAACCAATTCCATGTACGAATCGCATTTCGGGCTGAGTGCCCCTCCGTTCCAGCTCAGTCCCGACCCGAGCTTCTACTTCGACAGCAAGGGCCACAGCAATGCGTTGGCGTACCTGCGGTTCGGGGCCTACCAGGGCGAGGGCTTCATCGTCGTCACCGGAGAGATCGGCGCGGGCAAGACGACGCTGGTGCGGGCGCTGCTGTCCGAGCTGAATACCGACAAGGTCGTCGCAGCTCAGGTGGTGAGCACGCAACTCGAGGCCGGCGACTTGCTGCGTTCGATCCTCACCGCGTTCGGCGTGAGCTCGGCCGGTCTCACGAAGGCCCAGCTGATCGCTTCGCTCGAGGCCTTCCTGACCCTCCTGGCAACACGCGGCCAGCGAGCGCTACTGATCATCGACGAAGCCCAGAACCTGAACCTGGAGGCTGTCGAAGAGATGCGCATGCTGTCGAACTTCCAGTTCGATCAGCATGCACTGCTGCAGAGCTTCCTGGTGGGGCAACCCGAATTGCGGCGCCTGCTGCAGTCGAAATCGATGGAGCAGTTGCGACAGCGTGTCATCGCATCCTGCCACCTCGGGCCGCTCGATCTGCCGGAAACCCGCGCCTATGTCGAACACCGGCTGCACAAGGTGGGCTGGCAGGACAGACCGCATTTCGAGCCCGAGGCCTTCGACGTGATTCATGCGGCGACGGGCGGCATTCCGCGTCGCATCAACGTCCTGTGCAACCGGGTCATGCTGGCGGCCTTCCTGGCTGAGGACGACCAGATCACTGCAGACTCGGTGAAGGGCGTGGCGGACGATCTTCGCGCCGAAGTCGGGGAGCAGGCCAGCGTGGGTCAGGCGCCTCGCGGGCCGGTTGCCGCGCCATCGGCCGTCAAGGCGTTGCCTTCGGCCGCGGAGGTGATGAGGCTTCACCGCACGCCGGGCGCGAAGCCTGAGCGGCCCGTGCTCCTGGTGGCTGACTCACCGATTGACTACCTGAAGTTGCGCGCCCTCGCGGCCAGGCTCGAAGCCGCGGGCTCGACTTGCGCGCCGGTCGTCGTTTCCTCGCGCAGCCTGCGCGATGTGCGCAGCGATGAGGCCGCTGCCGACGCGTTGCCGGCGCCCATGCTCGAAGTCTGTCTCAATGCAGGCACGAGCGAGGGTGCGGAGATGGTCGCGCAGGTTCTGCTTCGCTTCGACGCCCAGATCGTCGATCTGGCCCCTGCGGCCGTGGCCGTCATCGGCAACGGCGATGCCGTGCTGGCCTGTGCTCTGGCTGCGAACATGCGAGGCATCCCGTTGCTCCGCCTCGATGGCGGACTGCGTGACGTGCCCACTTCGTCGCTGGGCGGTGCCAATCCTGCGCTGGTCGATCGGCTGGCTTCGGCGGTATTCACTCGCAGCGTGAACTCGCATTACGCGCTGTACCGTGAAGGCATTCCGTCGGAACGCGTGCAGTGTGTCGGGAGTCTGTTCGGCGCCGTGCTCGAGTCCACCCGTGCAGCGCTGCCGGAGGCGGCAGAAGTGCTGCGTCGATTCGGGTTGCCCACTTCGGCGCTCGACACCGCCCGGCCCTTCGCCTTGCTGTCGCTGACCGCGACCGCGGGGGCTTCGATGGCCAGCCGTCTCGAGGCACTCTTTGCTCACGCCAAAGGAAGCATCCCGATGCTCTGGGTCGCCGATCGGTCGACGGCCGATGCGATCCGCACGGCCGCGCTCGAGAGCCGGCTCGAACGCCATCGCGTCACGCTGCTGCCGTCGCTCGGACTTCTCGATGGTCTGGCACTGATGTCGCGCGCGAGCCTGGTGATCGGCGACGCGAGGGCAAGGTGGGTCGAAGAGGCGGCCTGCCTCGGCAAGCCCTACCTGGAACTGGCTGACGATGGTGCCAATGCTGCGTCCTTGGCTCTGGCCGTCGACGAAATCCTCGCCGGAGAACAGGTTGCGGGCGAGCCTACTGCCGACCAGCGAGCGGCCGAGGCGGTGCTGCAGTGGCTTGCCGCACTCGATACCGAGCCGGTGCACGGCGCGCGAGCAGCGCAGGAGCCGGGCCGGAAGCGATGAGGATCGCGCACGTCGTCGAGAGCCTGGATATCGGTGGTCTGGAGCACGTGGTCGTGGCGCTCGCCGCTGCCCAGCATGCACGTGGCAACGAGGTGCGCATCATCTGCCTGTGGCGGCGTGGCGCCCTGGCGGAACGTGCCGAACTTGCGGGTGTGCGTGTCGAATGCTGCGACAAGAAGTCGGGCCTGGACGCTCAGGCGCTGCGGCGCATGAGGACGCTGCTGCGCGAATTCGCTGGCGACGTCCTGCACACGCACAACCCGATGGCCCACTACTACGCCGTCGCAGCGGCGCTGGGCCTGGGCATTCCCCGGGTGCTCAACTCCCGCCACGGCATGGGCTCCGGTGAGCTTTCGGCGCGTCGCGAGAAGCTCTATCGGCTGGCGCTGCTGGCCACCGACCATGCGGTCAGCGTCTGCGAAGCGGCGCGGCAGCGCTTCGTCGCGCACGGCGTGATGCCGGCGCGCAAGGCCAGCGTGGTGCGCAACGGCATCGACCTCTCGCGGTTCGTTGCGCGCAATGCGGCCGCTGGCGCCGCCTTGCGCACGGCACTGGGGCTGCCCGACGAGGTTGTCCTGTTCGGCACGGTCGGTCGTCTGAACGAGGCCAAGCAGCAGGGTCGGTTGCTCGTCGCCCTGCGCACCCTGCTCGATACCGGCGTGCCCGCGGCCCTCGTCATCGCTGGCGACGGCGAGCTGCGAGCCGCACTCGAGACGCAGACGGACAGTCTGGGCCTGCGCGAACGCGTCAGGCTTCTCGGAGCGCGCAACGACGTGCCGGACCTGCTCGCAGCGATGGATGTCTTCGTGTTGCCGTCGCGCACGGAGGGCTACTCGCTGGCGCTTGTCGAGGCCAGCGCCGCGGCCCTGCCGATCATCGCGACCGCCGTCGGTGGCAATGCCGAGATCGTGCACGACGGCGTCACCGGCCGGGTCATTCCGGCGGGCGACGACGAGCGCCTCGCCGCCGCCATGCGCGAATTTGCGCTGGATGCCCCGAGGCGCGCGTCGCTGGGTGCGCAGGCGCGAGCCTGGGCCCTGCGGGAAGGCTCGCTCGACGCCATGTGCGATGGCTACCAGCGCCTGTACGGCGAGGCCGCGCAATCCTCGGCCGCCCGCCTGCGCGATGGCATCTCGGCCTAGGTCGAGCCCATCGTCATGTCCTTGCGCGTTCTGATCGTCACCAACCTCTTCGCCGACCCGTTCAACGCGTCGCGCGCCACCTTCAATCAGCAGCAGTTCGGCCGTCTGGCCGAGCAGGTCGACCTCACGGTGATGGTGCCCGTGTCGTGGCTGGAAGTGATCAGGCAACCTCTGGCGTACCGACGGTTGCGGCGCCAGACGCTCGAGCGGTGGCCGTTTGCCGACTACGTGATCTATTGGTACGTGCCGGGCGTCGGCCGGCGATTTCACGCGGCCTTCCTGTTTCTCTCGCTGCTGTTGCAGCGCCTGCCCACCTTGCTTTTCAGGCGCTGGGATTGCCTGTTCGGCAGTTGGGGCTACCCCGATGCCGTCGCCGTGGCTGCCGTCGCGAAACTGACCGGCGTACCGATGATCGCGAAGGTGCACGGCTCCGATGTCAACGTGTTCACGCGAGAGCCCGCACGGCGAGCGCAGATCTGCTGGGCGCTGAACCATTCGCGCCACGTGGTGGCCGTCAGCCAAGCGCTGGCGGACCGGCTCGCCGAACTGGGCGTCGACCCGGCGCGAACCACGGTGCTGTACAACGGGGTCGACCCGGTGCGCTTCCATCCCGTTCCGCGCGCGCAAGCCCGGCGTGACTTGGGGTTTGCCGACGATGAACGGGTCATCCTGTATGTCGGCAACATCCTGGCGAGCAAGGGTTGCATGGATCTGATGGAGGCGTTCGGGCAACTGCGCGAGCGCCTGCCGGGCCTCACGCTGGTCTACGTCGGAGCTGGGCCGCTGGTGCGCGCACTGACGGAACGGGCGGCCGCGATGGGGGCCAGCGACCGAGTCCGCTTCGCCGGCAGGCTGGCGCACGAGGAGATCGTGCAGTGGTTCGGTGCCGCCGACGTCTTCTGCCTGCCCAGCCATGCGGAGGGCGTGCCCAACGTCGTGCTCGAATCGATGGCCTGCGGTACGCCGGTGGTCAGTACTCGCGTGGGTGGCATTCCCGAGGTCCTGCCCGACTTTGCCGGCGCGATGGTGCAGGCCCAGGATACGGCCGCGCTCGAAGCGGCATTGTTCACAGCATTGCACACCGAATGGGACCGCGAACGCATCGTCGAACATGCACGTGGCTTCGATTGGGATAAAAACGTGACCCGGCTGCGAGAACTGATCGAGCACGCCGCCCAACGCGCGCAAGCGCCCCTCACACCATGATCGCCGTCGAGATCGTCTTCTGGTTGGCCGCCCTGGCCATCGTGTACACGTACTTCCTGTACCCCGTGGTGCTGATGGCGCTGAGCGCGCTCAAGCAGTTGCGAGCCGACCTGCGCTATGTGTCGCAGGGTGCCACGCGTCGACCGTTGCAAGGAAACGAGTATCTGCCCACGGTGGCCGTGCTCGTGGCTGCGTACAACGAGGAACGCCACATCGCCGAACGAATCCGCAACCTCCTGGCCTGCGACTACCCGCCGGAACTCCTGCGCATCTACATCGGCTCGGATGGCTCTTCCGACGCAACCAATCGGCTCGTGGACGAAGCCCGGCACGAGCGCATCGTGTTCCGCCCATTCGAGCAACGTCGTGGCAAGCCTTCGGTGATCAATGATCTCGCCGCGCTGGCCAAGGAAGACATTCTTGTCTTCACGGATGCCAACACCTCGTTCGAACCCGACGCCGTTCGCCGGCTGGTGCGGCACTTCTCGGATCCGAGCATCGGCTGCGTATCGGGCGAACTGAGGCTCGTGGCGGGCTCGAAGAACGAGAACCCCGACAACGTCTATTGGCGCTACGAACGCGTGCTGAAGTTCTTCGAGGGGCGGCTCGGAGCCCTGCTGGGTGCCAACGGCGGCGTGTACGGATTGCGGCGCGAGCACTACCGGCCCATCCCACCCGACACCATCGTCGACGACTTCTCGATCTCCGTGGCCCTGATCGAGCAGGGACTTCGATGCCACTACGACCCGGAAGCGCGCGCGACTGAAGAGATTCCACCGCGCATATCAGACGAGTTCCGTCGCCGCGTCCGCATCGGCATCGGCAACTACCAGGCGCTGCGCCGGCATGTCGGATTGCTGCACCCGCGACATGGTTACGCGGCGCTGGCCTTTCTGTCGCACAAGTGCCTGCGCTGGTTTGCGCCGCACTGCATGGTGATCGCTCTGCTCACCAACGTGGTGCTCGCGTTCGCCCATCCGGTGTACCGAGGGCTGCTCGCGTTCCAGATCCTGTTCTATCTGCTGGCCGCGGCAGGCCACGTGGCAGGCAAGGGCGGCGCAGTGCCGAGATTGCTTCGGCTGCCGGTGTTCTTCGTGAGCATGAACATGGCTTTGTTGGTGGGGTACTACCGCTATTTGACCGGTGGCTTCTCCGGCACGTGGGCACGAACGGCCCGCTGATGTTTCAATTCGACTAGAACAGAAAAGAGCGGGGCGGGAACGATGATCTGGTGGCTGCTGCCGATGCTGCTTGCGCTGGGGAGCGCAGCTGTCGTCGCACGTGAATTCAAGCGCAAGAACGCCGACATCTGGCTCGGTTCGTACCTTCGCCGGCGCCTTCCTGCGCGCCCCGACGGGCCGGTCCACGTGATGTTCTGCTTTGTCGACCACTTCGAGCCGAAGTGGGGCCGGCCGAGCGCGGATGTCGAGGAGCGGCGCGTGCAGGCCTGGTGCGAGCGATACGAGCGCATGGCGTCGAGGCACCGTGATGCCGATGGCGTTGCGCCCCAGCACACCTTCTTCTACCCGGAAGAGGAATACGAGAAGCCGCACCTGGACAAGCTCGAAGCGCTGTGCCGGCGAGGCTACGGCGAGATCGAGGTGCACCTGCACCATGACAACGACACGGCGGACGGCCTGCGCGAGAAGATCCGCCGCTTCGGGGCCATCCTGCACGAGCGCCATGGCGCTCTGCCGAGAGACCCCCTCACTGGCGAGTTGAAGTTCGGTTTCATCCACGGCAACTGGGCGCTGGACAACTCGCGCCCCGATGGCCGCTGGTGCGGCGTCAATGACGAGATCCGCGTGCTGGCCGAACTGGGCTGCTATGCGGACTTCACGCTGCCCTCGGCACCGAGCGACACGCAGACGGCCAAGATCAACAGCATCTACTACGCCACGGACGATCCGCACAAACCCTGCTCCCACAACCACGGGGTGGACGTCGAGGTCGGCCGCAAGGAAAGTGGGGACCTGATGATCGTGCAGGGACCCCTGGCCTTGAACTGGCGCCGCCGAAAATGGGGCGTGATTCCGCGCATCGAGAACTCGGACGTCCGTGCCTCGAGCCCGCCGACGGATGATCGCGTCGACCTGTGGGTGCGCCAGCACATCCACGTGCAGGGGCGGCCCGAGTGGGTGTTCGTGAAGGTGCACACCCATGGCGCGCAGGAGAACGACATGGAGACGCTCCTCGGCGCTCCCGCCGACGCCATGTTCAGCTACCTCGAAAGAGCCTACAACGACGGCAAGCGCTACGTCCTGCACTACGTGAACGCGCGCGAGCTCTACAACATCGCCAAGGCGGCCGAGCAGGGCCTCGAGGGCAACCCATCCGACTACCGCGATCACGTGTTGCCGCGCCCGGCAGCCAGTCGCGCGGCGGTGGGTGCAACCGTTGCGCCGCGGTGATCGCCAAACGCGAACTTGCCGCACAAATGGTGGTCCGGGCCGGCCTGGCCCGGCCACTGGGTGCCGTCTATTCCGCGACGTTGCATCGGGTGAAGGTGCTGGCCTATCACCGCGTCGTGCCTCGCGTGGACGAGGACAGCTTTCCGTTCGACCTCGAACTCGTCAGTGCCTGGCAGGAGGAGTTCGATTGGCAGGTGCGCTTCCTGGCCGCCAATCATGAAGTCATCACCTGCCGCGACCTGGCCGAACTGCTGGATGCCGGCCGGCACGTGCCGCGGGCTGCCGTCATCATCACTTTCGACGACGGCTACCGCGACAACCATGATGTGGTGCTGCCGATCCTGAAGCAGTACCGAGTGCCGGCGGTGGTGTTCGTGGCTACCGGCTACATGGACGCCAGCGAGACCTACTGGTACGACCAGATCGTCAACGAGCTGCTGCGCACGAAGGCCACGCATCTCCCCTTGGCGGAAGGTGCGCCGGAGCTCGATATCCGTGGCGACCATGCCGCCCGTCGGAATGCTGCCGTTCGTGCGCTGGCGCATCTCAAGACCTTGTCCGACGGCGCTCGACAGGAGACCTTGCGCCGCTGGCGCGAACTGATGGCGGTGGAGTCGCCCGCCGGTTGTGCCGGCCTCGATGGCCCGATGAGCTGGGCGCAGGTCAGGGCCCTCTCCGACGCCGGCGTCGAGATTGGCTCGCATTCGGTGACTCACCCGGTGCTCGCCAAGCTGACCGACAACGCAAAGCTCGAGCACGAGCTGTTCGAGTCCAAGGCACAGATCGAAGTCCACACGGGCAAGCCGGTGGTGGCGCTGGCCTATCCGGTGGGCGGCCCCGGTGCCTACAGCGATCGGGTCATCGATGTCGCCCGACGCGCCGGCTACCGGTTCGGCTTCACCTACGAGTCCGGCGTCATCGACCCGGCCCACCTGGATGCCTTCCGGCTGCGTCGGCTGGCAGTGGAGCGGTACGTGTCGCGCGAGCGCTTCCGCGCGATGATGGCCGTGCCGCCCTTGTTCGCATAGCGAAGTCCGCCCCCCTCGGTTGGGGTGAAGGATCGGCCACTGAGCTACATGTGGATTCCTTCACGCTTTGCGACCGCCTATAGTCGTCGCTTGGCACGATGAGGCGGTGCGAGCGCACCGCCGACGACGGGAGAAACAATGCGGTTCGGCAAGTCGATGATCTGGCTCTCGATGCTCGTGGCCCTCTTGCTGGCCGGCTGCGGCTCCGGCGCCGACAAGAACGAGGCCGGTGCCGCGGCCGACCTGACGGTGACCGTGGCCGGCACGGGCAGTGTCGTGTCCAGTGTGGCCGGCATCGACTGCGGCAGCGGCAGCAGCGGCGACTGTAGTGAAACCTATGCCTCGGGAACCCTGGTCACGCTCACGGCCTCGCCGGCCGCGGGCTGGCGTTTCGTCGGCTGGACCGGCGGCGGCTGCAACGGAACGGCGACCTGCGTGATGACGATGAGTGCGGCCACCACGGTGACCGCCACGTTCGACCAGCTCACGTTCACGCTTTCACTCGCCAGTGTCGGTGGCCGGGTGACTTCTTTGCCCGCAGGCATCGACTGCCCCGGTGACTGCGGTGAGACCTATGCCCAGGGCACGTCCGTGACGCTGACCGCAGTTCCGGACGCCGGCCAGCAGTTCACTGGCTGGAGCGGTGGCGGATGCAGCGGCAACGGGACTTGCCAGATCGCCATGAATGCGAATGCTGGAGTCACGGCGAGCTTTGCAGCAGCACCGACGGGAACGTTTGCGCTGACCGTGGGCGTGAGCGGCGCCGGGGCGGTCACCTCCAGCGTGGGCGGTATCAGCTGCCCGGCGGCCTGTGCCACCACGATTGCGCAGAACGCATCGGTGACGCTGACGGCGACGCCGAGCACGGGGGCGAACTTTCAAGCTTGGGGCGGCGCATGCTCCGGAACGGCTGCGACTTGCACCGTCCAGATGACGGCTGCGAGGGCGGTGACCGCGAGCTTCTCGACGGTCAACTTCCCCCTGACCGTCACCCGCGCCGGGGCCGGCACGGGAACGGTCACTTCGGCACCGGCCGGCATCAGTTGCGGCACCGATTGCGCCGAGTCCTATGCGCAGAACACCGCCGTGACGCTAACGGCCGCGGCGGGCTCGGGCTCGTTGTTCAGCGGCTGGAGCGGCGCGTGCACAGGCACCGGTTCCTGTTCGGTCACCATGAGTGCCGCCAGAAATGTGACGGCCACTTTCGCTCTCGCGCGCACGCTGACGGTCGCCAAGGCGGGCACTGGCGCGGGCACGGTCACTTCGGCCCCGGCAGGCATCAACTGCGGATCGACCTGCGCCGCCAGCTTCGCCGATGGCAGCACCGTGACGCTCACGGCCGCTGCCACCAGTGGTTCCACGTTCGGCGGATGGAGCGGCGGCGGGTGCTCTGGAACGAGCACGACGTGCACGACCTCGGCGCTGGCCGCTCCCACCTCCGTGACTGCCACCTTCTCCGGCGGCTCCGCCCTCGGCCTGAGCACGCGGCCGAGCAACACCACCTGCTTTGCGTTCGATCCGCCCACCAGCACCACGGCCAGCCTGACGCTGCCGCGTGCGTTCACCGGTTTGTCGTTCTCCGAGCCGGTGGCGCTGCTGCAGGCGCCTGGCGACAGCTCGCGCTGGTTCGTCGTCGAGAAGAGCGGAGTGGTGCGCGTGTTCGTCAACAGCGCTTCGACCACGACCTCGTCGGTGTTCATCGACATCACGGCCAAGATCGTCACGGCTGGCGAGCTCGAAGCCGGGCTGCTGGGCATGGCTTTCGACCCGAACTTCGGCGTGGGTGCCGGCAAGAACCAGAACTTCTACCTGTTCTACAGTGGCGCGCCGAACTCGGGCTACCGGTTGCGTTCGAAGATCTCGCGCTTCACCGCCAACTCGACCGCCACCTCGGCGCCTTCGAATTCCGAGGTCAACCTGCTCGGCCTGGACAAGGTGGACAGCAACCACAACGGCGGCAACCTCGCCTTTGGTCCGGACGGATACCTGTACGCCGGCTTCGGCGACGGCGGCGGCGACCCCAATCCGCAGGCGCAGGACGACAGGTTCCTTTACGGCAAGATCATCCGCATCAATCCGAACGCGAACACCGGTGCGGTGACCTATGCGATCCCGGCCGACAACCCGAATGCCGGCAATGGCTTGTGCAACGCTGCCAACGGGGTCGGCAGTTCGGCGAATTGCCCCGAAGTCTGGGCTCGCGGCTTGCGCAATCCGTGGCGGTGGAGCTTCGACCGCAACAACGGCCGCCTGTGGGTGGGCGACGTGGGCTGGGGCAGCTTCGAGGAAGTCAACATCGTCACCAAGGGGGCCAACTACGGCTGGCCGCAGAAGGAGGGCTACTGCACCTCGGGCTGCACAGGCCTGACCGATCCGGTCTACGCCGTGCCGCGCGGCGACGGCCAATCGATCACCGGTGGCTACGTCTACCGCGGAACACAGACCACCGACCTGGCGGGCCAGTACATCTTTGGCGACTTCGGCAGCAAGATGTTCAGTGCCGTGGTGGCGGGCAGTACCGCGGGCAGCTACACCGTGAGACAGCTGATCGCGCCGTTCTCCGCCAACTCGGTGATGCCATCCTCGTTCGGCGAGGGCACCGATGGCGAACTCTACGTGCTGGGCTTCGACACCGGCTTCATCCACAAGCTGACCTTCTCGTCGGGCAGCGGAGGCGGCGGGCCTGTCGTGCCCACTCAGCTATCGGCCACCGGTTGCGCGGCCAGCAACCCGCAGAATCCGTCGACCGGCATGGTGGGCTACGAGATCAACGCGCCTTTCTGGTCCGACAACGCGGTGAAGACGCGCTTCTTCGCGTTGCCGAACTCGACCGCGTCATTCACTCCGGGCACCGACGGCGACTGGAGCACACCGGCGCGCAGCGTGTTCCGCAAGGACTTCCGCCTGGGCGGTCAACTGATCGAGACCCGCTTGATGATGAAGCAGTCCAATGGCGACTGGGCGGGCTACTCCTACGAATGGAACACGGGGCAGACGGACGCCACCCTGGTGGCCGCGGCCGGCAAGGATGTGACCATCGCCGGCCAGACCTGGAGCTACCCGAGCCGGCAGCAGTGCCTGCAGTGCCACACTTCGGTGGCAGGCTTCAGCCTGGGGCCCGAGACGCAGCAGTTGAACCGCACGGCGCTGTATGCGCAGACCGGCATCACGGCGCACCAACTCACCACGCTGAGCGCTCCGGCGATTGCGATGCTGACGCCGCAGATCAGCGACCCAGCCACGCAGCCCAGGATGTCCGATCCGTTCGGCGCTGACAGTGTGTCGCTGCGCGCGCGGGCCTGGCTGCACACGAACTGTTCGTTCTGCCACCGCCCGAACGGGCCGACGCCATCGAGCATGAACATGCTGGCCTCGGCCTCGCTGGCGGCGACGAACACCTGCAATGTCGATCCGACTGCCGGGAATGCCGGTGTGTTGACCAATCCCAAGATCATTGCGCCGGGTCTGCCCGACAGTTCCGTGCTGCTGGCTCGCGTGAACAGCCGTGCCGCCCTGATCCAGATGCCGCCGATCGGCAGCCATGTGGTGGACACGGCCGGCGTCGCGTTGCTGCGCAGTTGGATCTCGTCGCTGAGCAGTTGCAACTGATGGTGACTGGCGTACAGGGGTGACCGGGCTGCCGTGGCCGTTCGCGGCTCGCCCTGGAAACCACTGGATACGTAACGGGGTTGGAAACCGGCGACTATTCCGTATTGCGCTTTCGAGCAGAAATGTGTTTGACGACGGCCTTCTGGGGGTTTGATGGTTTCGAGTTTGATTCGTGGTAGCGCCATCGCGGCGCTGGTGATGGCCGTTGCAGGTTGCGGTGGGGGATCGGGAAGCGAAAAGGCGGCCGATGCCGGAGGCGGGGGCACGCAGACTTTCGTTCTCACCACCTCCACCTCTGGGTCGGGCAGCATCGCCTCGACGCCGGCAGGCATCAGCTGCGGGAGTGATTGCAGCGAGACGATTGCCGCAGGCAGTACCGTCACCCTGACCGCCACGCCGACCTCCGGCGCCTTGTTTTCCGGCTGGGGTGGCGCCTGCAGCGGCACGGGCAGCTGCTCGGTGACTTTGACCCAGGACACCACGGTCACGGCCAGCTTTGCCGCCGTGCCCTCCAACTCCAGTGCGCTGACCGTTTCCAAGGCCGGCTCGGGCACCGTCACGTCGAGCCCGGCGGGCATCAACTGCGGCACCGACTGCGGTGAGGCCTATCTCACCGGCACCACCGTCACGCTCACGGCCAGCGCCGCGAGCGGCTACACCTTCAGCGGCTGGAGCGGCCCGTGCAGCGGCACCGGCAATTGCGTGGTCACGCTGTCCCAGGCGCAGATCGTTTCGGCGAACTTCGCCAGTTCGGGCGGCCCCGTCGCGGGCTGCACGCTGCCGCGCGGAACCGCCACGGCGCCGGTGGTCTCCGGCACGCACCCGAAGGTGCTGCTCAACCACGCGGCGACCAAGAGCTGCCTTCAGCAGCTGCTGAACTCCGGTTCGGCGTCGGCCACGCGCTTCAAGAACATGGTCGACAGCCAGATGAACGGCGGCAACGTCTACGGCTTCGAGCCGTGGTACGCCGCGCTGATGTACCAGGTGACCGGCCAGCAAGCCTACGCCACCTATGCAATCCAGCAGACCGATGCGTTCGTGGCATCGGAAGAGGCGCTCATCGCCGCCAACCAGCGTGCGACGGTGGCCGGCGACAGCTACCTCGAAGTCGGGCCGATGATCGGCAGCGTGGCGCTGGTCTACGACTGGACCTACAGCCTGCTCACGCCGACGCAGCGCACGCGCTGGATCACCTACGCCAACCAGGCGGTGTGGAACGTCTGGAACTACCAGCAGGCCAAGTGGGGCAACACCACCTACGCCTGGAGTGGCTGGTCGATCGACAACCCCTCGAACAACTACTACTACTCCTTCCTGAAGGCGACCATGCTGCTCGGCCTGGCGAGCCAGGGCGAGAACTCGCAGGCGCAGGCCTGGATCGACAAGTTCCGCACCGAGAAGATCGAGAACCAGCTCATCCCGACCTTCAACCGTGATCTCGACGGCGGCGGCTCGCGCGAAGGCACGGGCTACGGCACGGCGATGAAGAACCTGTGGCAGCTGTACGACTGGTGGGAACGCTCCACCGGCGAACGCATCGCCACGCGCACGCCGCACACGCTGGCGTCGATGGCGCACCTGATGCACAGCATCGTTCCCACGCTGGACCGCCTGGCGCCCACCGGCGACCACGCCCGCGACAGCACCGCCGCGCTGTTCGACTACCACCGCGAATACCTGCTCGAGCTGATGTCGATCTTCCCGCAGGAGCGACTGTCGGGCGCCGCGAAGTCGCTGCTCGACGCATCGAGCGTGCCACGCATGTCGCAGTACTTCGAGTACTTCGTCGACTACATCTACGAGCCGCCGCAGCTGTCGGCGACGGCGCTGACCGACCTGTCGACCACTTACTGGGGCCCGGGCACAGGCCAGCTGATGATGCGCTCGGGCTGGGACACCGGCGCGGCGTTCTCCAACTTCATCTGCGGCCCGTACAGCGAGAGTCACGCCCACCACGACCAGGGCAGCTTCGTCGTCTATCGCGGTAGCTGGCTCGCCTACGACGCTAATGTCGACTCGGCTTCAGGCATCGAGCAAGGCGAGGAGATGCACAACCTGGTGCGCATCACGCAGGGTGGCAGCACGGTGGCCCAGCGCGAGGGCGCACCGCGCTGCAACCTGCTGGCGCTGGCCGACAACGCACAGTTCACGTACGCGGTGGCCGATGTCACGCCGATCTACAACGGCAACGCGGCAGTGACCAAAGTACAGCGCGAGTTCCTGTTCATCCGTCCCAGCACGTTCGTGGTGTTCGACCGCGTCGTCACCGGAACCAACACGAGCAAGATCTGGACGCTGAACCTGCCGGGCACACCCTCGTTGAGCGGCAACCTGATCAGCTACGTGAACGGCGCCAACCGGCTCGACGTGCGGCGTGTGGCGCCGACCAACCTGACGTCGACGCTCTCTGGCCGGCGTGTCGAAGTGGCAGACAGCGCCGCGGGGCAATCGCTGTTCCTGAACGTGCTGGGCACCAACGGTTCGGTCACGAATGCCGTGGCCGCCAATGGAACCGATCAGACTGGCGCACAGATCACGCTGTCCGACGGGCGCACGGCCACCGTGCGATTCTCCAACAGCGGCACCGGCGGCACGCTCGAGCTGCCGGCCTTCAACGGTGCTGCCGCCTTCAGCGGGAGCCTGCCGACCACGGTGGTGGCCCCGCCGCTGTTCCGCAACTGACCCTTGCTTGCGCCAAGACCAGAGCGGCCCCTTCGGGGGCCGTTCTGCTTGATGGCTTCACCTTCTCAACCGATCGAACGCCCATTTCCCGGTTGCGCGGCCCGGCGATACAGGACGCTCTGATCAGTGCGTCGATGTAACAAGTGCTGCGCTTGCCGCAGGGCGATCCGGGTCCGGCGGGCTGCGCCGCATTCGGTGGCGAGCTTCTGCCGCAGTTACATGTCGGCCCCCCCGTTACCGGGGGTGGGCTGTGCGCCGGTACCGTGCGGGTCGATGAGCCATGCAGGCGCGCTGAAGGCGCCGCAGGTCACACCTCACAAGGATCGTTGGGAATGAAACTCAAGCTGAACAAGACTGCATTGATCGTGGCCCAGGCGCTGGCCGCGCTGACACTCGCTGGTTGCGGTGGTGCTGACACGACCGCGCAGCAAACGGCCACTCTCGACGATTCGGACATGGCGCAAGCCGAACGGCTGCGCTGGCGGTCGATGGACAAGGAATCGCCCACGGTCGAGATCGATAGCCAGTCGGGTTCAGGCACGGGCACCCTGGTGCTGCGCGGCAAGGCTGCCGACAACCTGCGCCTGTACAAGGTTCGTTGGGTGAACGATCGTGGTGGCAATGGCTTGGCCAAGCTCAGCGGGACGTATCAGGCGGCAGACTGGGCGGCCTCGGGCATCGCCCTGCAGACTGGCACCAACAACCTGACCATCACGGCCGAGGATGCAGCCGGAAACCGAACGACGACGACGGCGGCCGTGAACGGGCCGCAAGAGGCACCGGCACCCGCGCCTGCACCTGCGCCTGCGCCTGCACCTGCACCTGCACCTGCACCTGCACCTGCACCGGCACCGGCACCTGCACCGGCACCTGCTCCCGCGCCTGCGCCTGCACCTGCACCTGCACCTGCACCTGCACCTGCA
>ERZ795056.1913-NODE-1913-length-23871-cov-7.363495_pt1 | contig 23871 bp, 11 predicted proteins | sample MGYA00375140_ERZ795056 | MGnify/ENA primary metagenome ERZ795056 (study PRJEB30185, sample SAMN05720227) | activated sludge metagenome | isolation source: Anaerobic digester | place: USA | collected 2015-03-09 ... | reverse complement strand
AATCTCCATCCGGAGCCTGAAAAGCTGGAAGAATTTGTGTTGCAACTGTCGAACGATACCGCAGGTAACATGGCACCTGCTTTTCATCCGGTTGTCAATCCGGGTGACGCCGACTGGTTGTTGCTGGAGAAAAACCATAGTTATGATTTTAAGAACAAGCCACACCATTTTCACAACGGAGGTGCCTGGCCGATTATGATGGGCTGGCTTGGATTGGGCTTCAGGCAGAACAATTTACCAACTATTCCAGCTTCTTTTCACGAATCTGTTTCGAAAGCTCTTCAAAATGAAAATCCTCCTTTGTCTTTCCACGAATACTGGAGTGGCGATGAGGGCAAACCCGGTGGTGTTTCTCCACTTGGCTTCACCGCAGCAGGATTTTTGCTGTTGCATGAGTCCATTCACCCATCTCCCAACCTTGCAAACTGGTTTCCATCATGACATCCGAACATCTATCTCTCAAACCTGAATTTAAAGGAACCGGTGAAGAAATTCTCCGGCTTCTGAAGGCAGAGAACTTCTTTGAAGTCGGAGCTAAAAAGGTGATAGCCATTACAGGAGAATCCGGCAGTGGCAAGTCCATTACAGCTTTGTCCTTACAGATGGCCCTCGTAACCGCAGGGATCTCAACTGTGGTTCTGCACATGGACAATTATTTCCGGTTGCCACCGAAAGCCAATCACCAGGCCCGACTTCAGAACCGTTTTGAAATCGGGCCGGAGGAAGTCCAGCTCGATTTGCTGGCAGCTCACATAAAAGCGTTCCGGAATGGAGAAAATAGCATCCGGATGCCGGTAACCAACTATCAGGAAGACTGGTTCGAATCGGTGGATCTTTCACTGCATAACTGCCAGGTATTGCTGGTGGAAGGCACCTACGTTTCCACCTTAGAGGATCTGGATCATCGGATTTTTATGGAGCGGAATTACCACCAAACAGTGGTTCAGAGAAAGGAACGGGGAAGAGATAAAGAAGATCCTTTTGTGGAACAGGTTCTGGAAAAAGAACACCGCATCATTCAACCGGCAATCGACAAGGCTGACATTATCATTGATTTACACTATCACGCACACAAAAAGCGGACATGGGAAAACCAAAATTAAAATTCTGGCAGATCTGGAACATGAGTTTCGGATTTCTGGGCATTCAATATGCCTTTGGACTCCAGCAAGCCAATATGAGTCCGATTTACCGGTATCTGGGCGCTGAAGAATCACAGATTCCCTGGCTCTGGCTGGCAGGTCCGGTTACGGGTCTGATCATTCAACCCATTGTCGGTGCCATGAGCGACCGAACCTGGCATGCACGCTGGGGAAGGCGCCGTCCGTTTTTTATGATTGGTGCATTGATCACGAGTATTGCCCTTGTTCTGATGCCGTATTCGCAATCCCTCTGGGTAGCAGCTGCTTTGCTTTGGATGCTGGATGGTGCAGCCAATGTGACGATGGAACCTTTCCGTGCTTTGATTGCCGACAAACTCCCTGAAGAACAGAGGCCTTTGGGATATTCGCTGCAAAGTTTTTTTGTGGGTCTGGGACAAACGCTTGCCAACACAATGCCATTGGTTTTAGCAGCTGTCGGAGTAGCAACTGTGGCTTTGGCGGGCAGTGACAACGACATTCCGGATTTCGTCCGCTGGTCGTTTTACATCGGGGCAGGATCGATCCTGTTTACAGTGGGTGTCACTGTGTTAACCACTTCTGAGATTCCACCGGATGCCGAAGAACTGGCAGCGATGAAACAACCGGGTACCGGTTTTTTCACTGAAATCAGAGACGCCTTCCGTGAAATGCCGGCTGCGATGAAGCAACTTTGGTGGGTCAAATTTTTTACCTGGTACGGATTGCCATTGATGTGGCAGTATTTATCGATTGCGATTGCCGACCGCTGTTTTGGGGCCCACAATCCAACAGATCCCGGATTTTCAGAAGGCGTGAAATGGGGAAATCTGGGCTTGGCCATTTTCAACGTTCTGTGCTTTTGCTTCTCCCTCATTCTTCCGTCACTGAGTCTGAAATATGCACCAAAGAAAGTACATGCTTTCGCTTTGATCACCGGTGGACTGGGTTTTATTTCGATGGAATTCATGCCAAACGAGATTGGATTTATGATAAGCATGGCCTTTGTGGGAATTGCCTGGGCTTCGATTATGTCTACTCCTTATGTGATGCTGGCCAATTCAGTTCCTCCACAAAGGATGGGGGTGTACATGGGCATTTTCAATATGTTCATTGTGGTGCCGCAGATCATCAACATGATTTCGGTTCCTTTTTTCTACAACAGTCTTTTAGGTGGCGATCCTACCCATGCGCTTGTTCTGGCGGGAGTTTGCCTGGCGATTGCTGGTATAGTGAGTTACCGTCTGAAAATTGCGGCGGTGCCGGAATAGCCAACAGGCAAACTGGAATATCTTTTGAATGGCCGAAAGAATCGGGCAATGCATCTGCCCACTTTTTATTTGATGGGATTTCTTCCGTCTTTCGCAGAAGTAAAGCTCATTCCATTCTTTCCCCTCAAGCAGAATTCCTTGGATAAATTCTTTTCGTTCCGTCAGTATCTCCGGTATTTGTTGGTGGCAAAAGGGCCCGATTCCATTCACTCCCCTTTTGTTTTTGACTTTTACAATGCCGTTCTGACGCATCCTTACCGGTTCTATTCTCATGAAATTCTGGAAGAAAAGCGTACTGAAATTCTCAACGACCTTACAGTCATCGAATTTGAAGATCCGGGTGCAGTAAAAAAATTCCGGCAGGATAAAATCGGGAATCTGGCATCCCGAAGTCTGATGCCGGTTGAAAAGGCAGTTCTGCTATTTCAGCTCAGCCATTGGCTTCGTCCGGAAAAAGTGCTCGAACTGGGAACTTCATTTGGTCTCACTACAGCATATCTGGCCAAGGCTTATCCTTCTGAAATCACAACATTTGAAGGAGTTTCGCCCATCGCCGAAAGAGCCAGAGCGCTTTGGGAATCTCTGGATATTTTTTCCATTGACTCCAGAACCGGCAAAGTGGAAGAAATGCTGCCGGATTTTCTGCAGGATCCTGAAAACCATCCGGATCTGGCCATCGTGGATGCAGATCATCGGTTTGAAGCCACAATCCGGAATTTCCAACTTCTGGCGAATGTGGCAAAGGACGGAACCTGCATTGTATTTGACGATATTTACTGGTCAGTAGGAATGGGAAAAGCCTGGGAAACCATTAAAGCAGATTCCCGTGTGACCGTATCGATTGATGTGTTTGGATTCGGAATTGTGTTTTTCCGTAAGGCGAGTAAAAAAGAAAACTTTGTTCTCCGGTGGTAAAAAAACGGATCCTGATCGCAGCCAACTCCGACCTGAGTTTTGATCAGCGACTGCTTCGCATTTCAAGGTCATTGGAAGCCAATGGTTACCGTCCCTATTTACTTGGCCGGCTTTTTCAGAATTCGGTTGCTTTAAGCAAGGAATCTTTCTCTCAGAACCGGCTCCGGCTTCTTTTTCAGAAAGGGAAAATGGCCTATCTGGAACTGAACATCCGCTTATTTTTCAATCTGCTGAACCAGGAATGTGATGCCATCTGCAGTGTCGATCTGGACACCTTGCCTGCCTGCTGGCTGGCGACCCGAATCCGACAGATTCCCTTAATCCATGATGCCCATGAATATATGGCGGAGGTACCGGAAGTATACAACCGTCCGCTTACTCAGAAACTCTGGCATACCATTGCAAGGTTTTGTCTTCCGGCTGTGGATCTGGCGTACACAGTGAGTCAGTCTCTCGTGGATGAATTCGCCCGGATATACAAAAAGGAATTTCATCTCATCCGAAACATAGCCCATCTTGAAACATCTGAAGAATCTGAAGAACCGGATGGCTTCTGGGTTTTTCTTGGAGCAGTAAATCAGGGACGGGGGCTGGAACAGTTTATTCCTCTGCTTCACCATTCTGAACGCAAACTGGTAATTTTAGGAGATGGTGATAAAATGGAAGAAATAAGGCAGCTGGTGAAATCTGAAAATCTAACTGAACAGGTAGTATTTACTGGTAAGCTTCCTTCTTCTGAAGTCCGCAAAATTCTGCCCAAAGCCTGGGCAGGCATCAATCTCCTCACTGACGAGGGTCTCTCTTACCAGTACTCACTGGCGAATAAGTTTTTCGATTATGTGCATGCCGGAATTCCCCAGATCTGCATAAGATTCCCGGAATACGAGAGATTAATAAAAGAAAATGCAGTGGGAGTTCTTACTGAAATGACGGAACAGGAAATCCGAAAAGCAATGGACGAAATTTCTTTACCAGAAAACCAAAGACTCTTCAGGAAAGAAGCCATCGTGGCACGAAACAAATGGAACTGGCAAAACGAAGAAAAATATCTGATCCGGCTGTACGATCAGTTATTTGAGTGAGTCTTTTAACTGAATCCTGAAACCATCGCCTGGTTGGCTGCCGCGGAATTCAAGGTCGGGAATCGCGTTGAAAGAACAAGGAAGCGGTGCATCCCAGCATTGGTCGCCATCGATGAACCAGTTCGTTTGAATTTCTTTGGGTGTAAACGCATTCTTCCCGGATTTGGTTGGATAAGCTGAGATTTCAACATTCTGATAAACAGGTGGATAAAACGGATATTGTTTGATTGAGCGTTGATCCCGCCAGAACCAGAGACAACCAAGAGAAATAGCAAAAACAGGCAGAAACCGAATGGAGGCCGATTGTATTACCGGAATCCTGGGTTCCAGCCAGAAAGCAATGCATGCGAATGTGTAGGCGAATCCCGTACCCAGTATAGCCATTCCAAACCGGACATCCGGGGCATTTGAGAACCAGAACAACAACATCATTCCGGACAGCCAGGTATAAAAGATAAGAGGCCAGTGCGAAAGAAAAGATTTCCGGATATGCATACTGGCATAACGGACCAAAAGCAACCAACCGGAAACTCCGGAAATAATGGCAATCCAGTCTGTGATCCTTCGTTCAGCACACCATAATGGAAACCAGACCCAGAAACCTACCCTTCCGTAATCCTGATGCGTTTTACCGGCCTGAAGATCTGTTACCGATAAATTATGCCGGGCAAATCCTTTCACACCATCCAGATACTCCGTAACCAGACTCCGGGGAATCAGCCAGTCTGGTGAAAAGCCACCCTGTACAACCGGAAAAAGCAGATAACCTGACAGGATATAACTTCTGGCAACTATGGAACCTGCCACGCAGAGTCCCAGAAACAACAGCTGCCCAACCCGGAGATACCATCCTTCCCGGATAACAAGAAATACAACTACAGCTGCTATCACCAGAAATGGTATAGCCGACAACTTTATCTGAGCCAGAAAAATACTTTGAACAAAGAGCGCCAGTCCCCTGGTGTTCAATTGATTGGGTTCTCTTGGATTCCAAAGACGAAGAAATTTCCTGAATTGCCAAAGTGTTTGCATTCCCAGAATCCCGGCTGCCAGATCCGGGGAAGGTGATGAGAGCAACTGTTGAGATTGCCACACAGAAAAAAACACAAGAGCCAGACTGAGATATCGTTCAAACCCTTCCAGTTTCAAAACATTCCAGGAATGAAAAATGATAAACCAGAACAGAAAAAGCTCACCCAGGTCGTCGAAAGACCCGTGAAAAAGCGCCCCCCAGTTGAAAGCGGCTGATAACAAATGCCAGACTGATGCATTGCCAAACCGAATGTGAACATTGGCCAAACCGGGAACCACCGGGAACTGCTGAGCCCATCGCATGGTTTGCACGTAGTAAAGTCCGCAATCGTAAAAAGAAGTGGGTGCCGCTGCTTTGACGAGCAATGCCAGGAAAAAGAAAATGGAAGCAGCGAGAAACCAGGGATTTCGAAAGGAGATTTCTGGTTTTACCGGCCATGATCCCAATGTGTAACCAAGTCCTGTACCCACCAGCAATCCTCCGAATATTTCATTGACCGGAGCAAATACCCACCAGATCCCACTCAGGATTCCGGCAATGGAAACTCCCATAAACAGGTATCCGGTTTCTGAAAAGTCTTGTCTGGCTTCAGAAGGTCCAAAACCGGCAGCGATCAGCTTGCCCCATCCCAGAAATGAAACGGACAGCAGAATCCAGGCAAGAGCAATCAGTATCAAGTTTGAAAGGAATATTTATTCACAATATTGCCTGATATTCATTTGGTATGAACTTCAATTCGGCCTTCCAAAGAAAAGGAAGGTTTTTCCCCTGAACCAAATAAATTATCCTGACTGTACCTGAGGGAGGATAATTTCTCCGGCCAAAAAATCGCAAAACAAGGCTTTAGTCCCAAGATAAAAGAAAACCTGCGGACCACTATTGGGATTGTTCACCCAGGACCAGCAATGCTTCTTTTACCAGAATGTCTTTTTGAATTGGTACGACACCGGAGTATTCACAGACCAGTCCGCCCGCCATATTGGCCAGAATGAGTGTGGACTTTAGATCAAAACCAACTGCCATACAAGCAGTTGCGACCGAAATGACGGTATCTCCAGCCCCGCTCACATCAGCAATATCCCGTTGCATGGCAGGAGTATGATGGTAGGTTCCATCCGCATAGATCGCCATTCCGTTTTCTGACAACGTGAGCAAAACACCCTGAACTCCCAAATCTGATACCGTCCTCTTGCAGGCAGCTTCCAGTTCGGCTGAATTTTTAGGATTGAGTTCAATTTTGAGACCTTCCCTCAGTTCTTTGAGATTGGGTTTAAAAAGTGTTACCCCTTTATAGTCAGTAAAATTTCGTTTTTTCGGATCAACTGTGACCGGAATGCCTCTTTTCAAAGCGAGGGCCGTCACTTCCTGAATCAGTTCCGGAAAAATGACGCCTTTGTCGTAATCTTCAAATACAACAGCATCCACTAGTGCAGTCAATGCCAATGCTTTTTTGAGAAGGGAAGATTTTTCATCCGGAAATGCCGGACGATCGTCTTCTTCATCGATACGAAGCAAGTGCTGCCCGGCAGCTATAATCCGTGTTTTGATGGTTGTCGGACGACTCTGGGAACGTACAATTCCTTCTGAACCAATATCTTCCGCATCTATTAACTTGATAAGCTCCTCCCCTTTTGAGTCCTGCCCAACCAATGAGCACAAATAAACTTTGGCACCCAACGCCTTAAGATTAAGAGCCACATTGGCTGCACCGCCCAGACGAATTTCATAATGACGGGAATTCAGAACCGGAACAGGGGCCTCCGGAGAAATCCGTTCCACTTTACCCCGGATGTATGCATCCGCCATCACATCTCCAATCACCAGAACCTTCAGGTGATTCATTTTATCAAACAGGTTCTCCATCTGCATATTAGCTGGTTCTGTCACACCAGTTTCGCCAGAGCCTCCCTGATCCTGTCGAAAGCAATCACCAGTTTTTCATCGGCAGCTGCATACGAGATTCGCAGACATTGTTCTGCACCAAACGCTTCTCCCGGCACGACGGAAACATGGGCATGGTTGAGAATATACATGCACAGATCCATTGAAGTGGCGACCACTGAACCATCCGGTGCTTTTTTACCAAGGTAATACGACACATCCGGAAAAAGATAAAAGGCACCGTCCGGAATCATGTTTTTGAAACCCGGAATGGATTTACATTTTTCCAGCACCAGATCACGGCGGATTTTGAAGCGACGGGTCATTTCCATACTTGGCTCCAGACCGGAAGTGAGTGCGGTAATGGCGGCTCTTTGTGTGATGGAATTGGTTCCGGAAGTAAACTGGCCCTGAATTTTATCACAGGCATCGGCAATCCATTTTGGGGCTCCAAGGAAACCAAGCCGCCAGCCGGTCATGGAAAATCCTTTCGACAAACCATTGATGGTGACCACCTGATCACGGACCCTATCAATGGCACCGAGGCTTTCGTGCTTTCCGATAAAATTGATGTACTCATAAATCTCATCAGCAATCGCTACGATTCCGGGGTTCCGGACCAGCACATCGGCCAGTTGTTCCAGCTCTTCTTTTGAAAACACCGCTCCGGTTGGATTGGACGGTGATGAATACAGAATGGCTTTTGTGTTAGGGGTGATTGCTTTCTCAATTTCAGCGACTGAAGGCTTGTATTGATTTTCAAATTTTCCCGTCACAATAACAGGTGTTCCTTCTGCCAGTTTTACGATTTCCAGATAGCTTACCCAGTAAGGTCCGATGATCACAACTTCATCACCCGGATCTACCAGACATAAAATAACGTTGGCTATGGATTGTTTGGCTCCGGTTGAAACCACAATGTTTTCAGGTTTGAACTGAAGATTGTTGTCTCGAAGGAATTTTTCGCAAATGGCTTTTTTCAGATCTGGATAGCCTGCCACTGGTGTGTAGAAGGTAAAGCCCTCATCGATGGCCCGTTTGGCAGCCTCTTTGATGTGATCCGGAGTCGGAAAATCAGGCTCTCCAAAACTCAGATTTACAACATCAATTCCCTGAGCAGCAAGTTCTCTTGCCTTTTTCGCCATTCCAATGGTCTGTGATTCTTCCATCACCTGAACCCGGTGACTAAGTAAAGATACTTTTTCCGTCGTCATTTTTCTTGATTGGGAGAGCAAATGTAAGGCAATGTCTGCATTTGCCTACCCAAGGCCTGAAAATTAGGGCAAAGGATTTTCAGTCATAATCAACAGTCAGGCCAATGTAGACGATAATGATTTGAATGACCGAACTTTTGTATTCTAGCTCTGATCACTTTCTGCCATATTTGCCAAATGTTGAAAGGCCGGATGTTTGCGTGGGTGCTGTTTGTATCCATCGCTTTTTGTACGACTGTTTGGGGTCAGAGAGTCAGTACCTATTCATTCCAGATTGCCAAAATGAAATATGGAGGAGGTGGAGACTGGTATGCGAACAAAACCTCTTTGCCCAATCTTATTTCCTATTGCAACCGGACCCTGAAAACCAATCTCAATCCGGAAGAAGCGGTTGTGGAGCCTGGTTCGGTTGAAATTTTTCAATATCCGTTCGTCCATCTTACAGGACATGGAAATGTAGTTTTTTCCCAGGACGATGCAGCCAATCTACGAAAATACCTTCTGGGAGGCGGTTTTCTTCATCTGGATGACAATTATGGGATGGATAAATTTATCCGTCGGGAAATGAAAAAGGTGTTTCCCGAACTTGATTTTGTTGAAATCCCCTTTTCACATCCGATCTACCACATCAAGTACAATTTTGCCCAGGGCCTTCCTAAAGTGCACCAGCATGATGGAAAACCACCACAAGGATTCGGGCTTTTTTATCAGGGACGACTGGTTTGTTTTTATTCTTTTGAATGCGATCTGGGAAATGGATGGGAAGACCAACAGGTGTACAATGACCCGGAACCGGTGAGGCAACAGGCCCTTCAGATGGGTGCTAATTTATTGCTGTATGCACTGAGCCAGGTAAACTGACTTAATGATTGATGACCCTGCTCATTTGTCGAATTCTTCGGACTTCTGTTTTTTACGGTCTATTGAATCACATTCATTCCTGAACAAACCTTTCAGAATCTTTATACATGCACCAACTGGAGTACCAACTGGAAGAAACATCTGAAATTGCAGCTCAATTGATTTCAGAATTTAGCAAATACCGGATATGGCTATTAGAAGGCAATCTGGGTGCTGGAAAAACCACATTGGTTCAGGAGATTACAAAACATTCGGGTGTTCAGGAAGAAGTAACAAGCCCCACTTTTTCTCTTGTGAACGAATATAAAACGACTTTAGGGGGCAAGATTTACCACCTTGATTTGTACCGATTACAGCAGTTTGATGAACTTTATGAAATCGGCATGTTTGAAATCGAAGAAAGCGGCTATTTTTGTCTGATCGAATGGGCTTCTGCCGTGGGTTATATCCCAGCTGTTTCCTACTTGTCCGTCACATTGGAATACGTAGATCCTGTAAAACGAAGAATTACCGTCCTGGTTCATGAAAATTGAAATTTCGTCTGAAGTAAAAGCCCTGACATCGGAGGCACTTCTACCAAAAGAACAACTCCTGGAGGTGCAAACCAAACGAAAGGGATTTTCCATTTGCGTGCCCAGGGAAATTCAAATGCAGGAAAACAGGCTGTGCCTTACTCCGGAGGCCACTGCTCTTCTGATAAACAATGGACATGAAGTCTGCATAGAAGCTGGTGCCGGAACAGGCGCCAAGTTCAAAGACAATCTGTATAGTGAGGCCGGAGCCAAAATATGTTACAGTCCGGAAGAGCTGTACAAAAGCGGGGATGTTATATTAAAAGTAACACCTCCAAGTCTGGAAGAAATCGAGATGATCGAACCAGGCAGTACTTTGATTTCGGCTTTGCAACTTTCACAACTGAAAGGCGATTATTTCACAGCGGTGAACAAAAAGAAGATTACGGCCGTCGCATTTGAAATGATTGAAGACGTGGTCGGTTCTATGCCAATCGTTCGGGCGATGAGTGAAATCGCCGGTAACACGGTCCTACTGATCGCAGCTGAGTATCTCAACAGTCGGAACAACGGACGGGGCATCATCATGGGAGGTGTAACAGGTGTTCCGCCAACAAAAATTGTCATTATTGGTGCCGGAACTGTAGGAGAATATGCGGCACGAACCGCACTGGGATTGGGTGCTGAAGTTAAGGTATTTGACAACCATCTGTATAAGCTCAGGAGAATGAAGCAGAGGCTGGGCAATATGTTATTTACGTCGACAATTGACTATGCCAACTTAAGTGATGCACTGAAACGGGCTGATGTGGTGATTGGTGCCATCCGTGCGGAAGATGGTTTAACACCTTGTGTGGTAACGGAAGAAATGGTGTCGACAATGAAATCGGATTCCATCATCATCGATGTGAGCATTGACCAGGGTGGCTGCTTTGAAACATCAAGAATGACGACACATACCGAACCGGTTTTCAAAAAATATGATGTGATTCATTATTGTGTACCCAACATAGCGTCCAGGGTTGCCCATACTGCCACAACTGCCCTGAGCAACATTCTAACTCCTATGCTCATCCGTGGAGCTGAACTCGGAGGAATGGAAGATCTTATTTTCACAAAAGACTGGTTTATGAAAGGGGTTTACTGTTTTAAAGGTTCCCTGACGAATAAGAACATTGCCCGGATGCTGAACATGCGCCACAAAGATCTTGCACTATTCAAAATGGCCAGAATGTAGAGATTGATTGCGGGTAAAAACCAACCGTTCAACAAGCATCACCTCAATTTCTTCGCTGAAAACCAGACATTGACGAAACTCCAGTCAGGTTGGCGCAAAAAAATAAAGGCCACCTTTTGGGCGGCCTTTATTCAACAGTCAGGTTGACTATTTCATGCTTTTCAGCATTTCTTCTACCTGACGTAGTTTGTCCATTGGCAAACCTTTCAGGATCTCAGGAAGATTGAGAGAATTTTCATTCTTACGAATCGCCTGAAGAGGATGTGTTGGTGAGTCTTCTTTACGATCGTTTGGAGTCCACTCGAAAAGGTCATTAGGAAGGCAATTCAGCAATCCACAAAGTCTCTCGATGTACTCAAGACGAAGATACTCAACATCTCCATTAGAAATTTTGGTGGCAGTTGTCGGAGTGAAACCGTTCTTTACCATGAATTTGTATGGAGTGAAGATTCCTCTTGCCTCCATCACTTTACGAACATTGATTTTTAACATTGTTACAGATGTTTGTTTTTCAGAGTTGCAAATGTAGTAAGAATATGGAATCACCAAAATCTATTCACCAGAACGAAATAAAAATCTTCATGAATCGCCTGATTGTCTTTGCAAAATCTGATATACCTGCGTCAAATCTACTTCTACTATTGCAACCAATCAGGCATCTATTTTACGACAACCTCTAAGCTGAAGGTAATATTCACAGGTCAGAAATGCCCGCATCAGAATGTACTGTCTACGCCACCGCAAACACGCTGATATCAACCATATAAGAAAAATGAGGCACTTGTCTCAAAAATTCCCGGCTATTATGGCAGAAAAGTTGTTATTATCACAACTTGATCAAAGATGCTGATGGGTATGATTTCATTGTCTGAATCAGTAGACCCTCCTATCTCACGTTAATACGGAAAATTTGAAGTGATACTGCAAATTGAATCGAACTCAATAAGTAGGATGCATGGAATTTCTCTCTCAAACTGAATCGCATTTACCTCCATCAATCATCAGTTGTTCTCAGGCAAAACTTCATCGTGTAAAAAAAATGCCTCTATCTCCTTTGGATCAACGACAAACATTTTTCATTCCCTTACGGCCTACGAAATGATAATCACCGAAAACTGACCATCTCAGGGAAACAGAGTCATCAATGACTTCACCATACTCTCCACAATAAAACTCTACAAGCGAGGATTTACATCATTTAGTTCCAAACAAAATCCCATCATACTCAGCACTGTGAATTAAGACCTGACAAAACTAAAACCCGCATTTTGCCACACTGCAAGCACTGTCGGGCCTCGTAGCTTTCAAATCATGATCTTGCTCATAAATCCTGTTGGGTTCCTTTGAAAATAAACACATGAGAAACAGAACCTAACTCAATTAGAATCTTACACATGTAAACGGAGGTTTCTATAAGTGCAGAAAACAGAGTGATGAAATCATTCTTTTGTATTGACAAAAATCAGGCTGGTACAGCCCTCCTGAAAATCCATACTTCTTTCCTGAAGCATTGATTTTCTGAACTGTTCCCTGGAAGCATCGTACATCCCATATGCATGTACAATGACAACACAGGACCTGGCCAATGACGACAGACTCTATTTCTTATGGTAAACATGTATCAGATTTTCATTCGTCTCAGTTTGCCCGCCCTTGCAAGCGTTGCATTGATCGGAGCAACATACGGACAAACAGGTCCTGGTGGTGTTGGTAACGCAACCGGAAGTGGTGGACAACCACGTAATAAGCTGTGGCTGAAAGCAGATGCCGGAGTTTTCAATGACGCTGGCTCTACCTCTGCCTCCAACTCTGAATTGGTTTATCAATGGAATGATCAATCTTCGAATGGCTCGTATGCCATGCAGTCAACAGCTGCAAACAAACCAACATACTACACCAATGTGCTAAACGGATTACCGGTAATCCGCTTCAATGGCAGCAGTACAGAAATGCTGTTTGGGAACCGCCTCGACAACAGCAATGCACTACCAATGAGCTTTTTTGCTGTTACCCGGAACACTACAAACCCAAGAGGATTGTTTGATAGCAGGCCATACAGCGGGGATGTTTTTCGATTTTTCTCGGATGGGGCCAATAACAACAGTGTAGAATTCTGGAACCAGAATCCGTATAAAACCGGCATGACAACATCCAACTCCGGATCAGTCGTCTCGGTTCTTGGAACTCTGGACGGCTCCTCGAACCGGCAGTTGCAGGCTTATATTCAGGGAACCCAGATCGGGGTTTTGCAGACTGGAACCAGTTCAGCAGTTGGTTTTACATCCTGCCGGCTGGGCTCTATCAACGGTGGGTCTGCAGGCTGGTTCAACGGAGATATTGCCGAAGTTGTTCTGTTCAGCACCGGAATCAATGCTGCACAACGGGTGGTTGTTGAAAATTATCTAGGGGCAAAATATGGATTAGCTCTCACAACAGGTGATTATTATGCAAATACAACCTCCACCTTTGATCTGATCGGGATCGGAACCACCGATGGATCCGTTAAGCACAGCACCAGTAATGGAGGCGCATTGTTGCTTACAGAATCTTCTTCAACATTGGATGCTGCAGGTGAATATATCTTTGCTGGGCATGACGGAACAACACATAGTGCATCAGCAGGTTCTTTTCTAGCCAATTCTTCTGTTATCGCAGCAAATGTTACATCGCATTGGGCAAGGGAATACCGGATTGAGAAAACAGGCTCTGCAGATGTCACCATCGGTTTTGATTACACACAGGCAGGACTGACAAGGGTTTCCGGAACAGCGAGTGATTATGTGCTTTTGTACAGGTCATCTACCGGAGCCACAAATTATTCGATGGCGACAATTTCGGGTTCTCCGGATGTGAGCGTTCCGGGAAGAGTTTCATTTACCGTAACCAATGCCAATCTTTCCAACGGATATTATACACTGGGCCTGAAAAGTGCAGTGGCCGCGACCACACTCTACAGTTACAATACGAATTGCAATGGTGGTTGCAATTATGAGACTGCTGCCAGTTGGACAACAGATCCAACCGGAGCCAGCCTGACCGGATCCATGGTTCCACGTAACATTGACAATGTGGTGATTCTTACAGGGAATACTGTCAATGTAAACACACCTCTTTCATCCAATAGCATCAACATTAACTCCGGAGGAACCCTGGATCTGGGTACTTCAGCCGGACTTACATGCATTGGCACTCTGAACGGGTCCGGTACTCTGAAACTTGCTGCGACATCCGGCACACTTGTATTTCCAACAATATCGACGAATACATTTATTGGCAATGCCGGAAATACGATTGAATACAGTAGTAATAATTCGTATACGCTTCCAGCATCACCTGCAACGTACAAAAAACTGACAATTTCCGGTGGGGGAACCAAAACGGCATCATCACCCGTAACAGTTGACGAAACATTTACGGTGCAGCCACCCACTACGTATGCTACAACGGCAAATCTTATCGTAAACGGCGGATTTGTCAATAACGGGCAGTTCAACCAAACAGCCGGAACCACTACATTTGGTTCCGCGTCACCACAGTCCATCAGTGGTTCACCCACTACCACTGTCTTTAATAATTTCACGATTAGCAATGCCAGCGGAGCGGTATCTTCCTCAATTGATTTTACTATTAGTGGAAATTTCACCAATAACAGTAATAATGTATCTGCGTTCAGTGCAGGAGCAAGCAGTTCCGTGATTTTGAGTTCCAATTCAGCTCAGTCCATTGGAGGAACCGGCACCGGAACTATTTCATTTTACACACTAACGACTTCAGGTTCTGGAACAAAAACCATCAACCGGAGTTTCACGTCAAGCAATCATCTGAATATTCTGAGTGGTTCCACTCTTCAGTTTCCGGCCGGAGGAACTGCGTATACTTTGACTCTGAAAGACCTCACGGTTGGAGGAAATTTTAATATGGCGGCACCAGGTTCTGCCACCACTCACGCGGTTTCAATCGGAGGAAATGTTTCATTAGGCAACAGTTCTGTTCTAAATATGGTGAATTCCACCAATGTGGGTAACATCACATTCACAAAAACAGGAGCACAATCCATCAGCGGAGGAACACCCACCACTGTGGATCTCAATAACATCACCATCAATTCAACGAGCCAGACAACACTATCTAATTTCAACCTGAATGTACGAGGGAACCTGACTGTTAACGGAATGCTGGATCTGGGTTCCAGAACAGCGAACCGGGCAGTTGCCGGAGGTACTTTGAGTATCGCTGCAGCCGGAACTTTGAAAATCGGAGGAACGAATGCCTTTCCAACCAACTATTCGACGAACACCCTTACATCAGGTTCAACGGTCGAATACAATGGTGGTATCCAGAATATTTCGACTTTCACCTACAGTAATCTAACCATCAGTGGAAGTGCAAATAAATCGCTGGCTGGTTCTACCACTGTGAATTCAGTCCTCACACTAAATGGTGCCATTCTGGTTTTAGGAACAAACAATCTTGTGCTTCCTGTTGGTTCATCTATCGCAGGAACAGGTTCTTCAACCAACTACATACTTGCTTCATCTTCCGGCCAGGTAAGACGATACTTTGATGCTGCCGGATCGATTACCATTCCATTCGGAACAGGATCAGTTTACACACCATTTGCATTAAACATCACATCAGCGACCTTCACAGGATTGGCTGGATCGCGGTATATTGGAATTCAGTGTGTAGGAACAGTGGCGCCTTCTGTCCTGGATCCAACCTATGCCATTTCCAAATACTGGGCCACCACATCCACAAACATCAACAATGCAAATGGAAGCATTTCAGCGACTTATGATATTTCAGAGGCAACTCCGATAGCAGAGCCAATTTTTGGCAACGCTTATTACAATGGATCCTCCTGGACGACCGGGGCCACTTCAACCGTGGTCGCCAGAGTAATCAGCTTTACTCTCTCCAGTTCAACGCTTATTGGTAACTGGACAGCAGGTCCGTCCGTTGCCTTCGTCCGTGGCATTTTTTATAGCCTTGCCAATGGAGATTTTGAAACTCCTGCAACATGGTCTTTGACAGGATATGCTGGTTCTCCTTCCACCATCCCTCCTACTTTGGGATCCCAAATCCAGATAGGAAACAGCAGAACAGTTACTGTGACAGCTGGAACAAAAAACCTGAGCTGGCTGATTGTCAATTCCGGTTCAACACTTGATCTTGGAACGGCAATTGGAATTACCCTCGATTCACTTAAGGGGTCAGGCACAATTAAAATAACCGCATCAGGTGGAACAGCTGTCTTCCCAACGGTGACATCTGCAAAAAATACATTCATCACCACTGCCGGAAGTACCGTCGAATACTATGGAGTTGCGGATTATAACTTACCCGCTTCTCCGGTTTCTTACCGCCGACTGGCTGTAACTGGCTCAGGATCTACGAAATTAATATTGGCATCAACAACAGTAAACGAATCCTTAGTTCTCAACAGTGGATTTTTATCACTGGGAAATCTCAATCTTGATCTGGGAGTATCGGCAACCGTAACCGGGACACCGTCTGCAAGTGCGATGGTACTGACAAACGGAACCGGATCCCTCCGGAAATATTTTGATGCACTAGGTTCGTTTTCCTGGCCAGTGGGAACAACCGGAGTTTATACGCCTTCCACCATCACATTAAGTCTAGGAACAATTTTTGTAGGGGGAGCAGGTTCACGATTCATAAGCCTTCGGGCTGTAGCTGGTGTGGCGCCAAATCAACTGGATGCCACGTATTCACTGGCTAAATACTGGGCTACTTCCAGCACAAACCTGACAACTGTATCGGCATCGTTGTCGTTTACGTATGACAACTCAGAAAGAAATGTTACGGCTGAACCGATGTACACCAATGCATATTGGGACGGAGTTTCCTGGTCAACTTCCGGCACTGTTACCAATCCTACCGTTTCCTACACACGAACACTGGTCGGCAATCTGACTGGTAACTGGACGGCTGGTCCTTCGGTCGCATTTTCAGCTGGCAATTTTTACAGCATTGCCAGTGGCAATTTCGAAACACCATCGACTTGGTCATTAATTGGTTACGCCGGAGCTGCCACATTGATTGCCCCGACAAATTATTCAACTGTTCATATTGGAAACAACCGAACTGTTACGGTAACGGCAGGATCGAAAACACTCACCAACTCAACAGTCAATGTAGGAAACGGAAGTGCCGGAACACTTGACATCGGTACTTATTCCGGCATTTCAATCGGAACACTGGCAGGCTCCGGAACAATACGGATTACGGCATCAGAAGCCGCGACTGCAGTATTTCCGACTGTAACCACCAACACATTTGTAACGACAGCCGGAAGTACCGTGGAATACTATGGTTCAACCAATTACAACCTTCCAGCAGCACCTGCGGCGTATCGTATTCTGCGCATTTCCGGGACTGGTCAGACAAAGTCGACTTCTGCTCTCCTTAGAATCAACCAAACATTGAATCTTGGGGGAGGTTTGCTTTCGATTGGGTCAAACAATCTGGATATTGCTGTTGGCGCAACGGTTACCGGTACGCCATCTTCCACCAACATGATTCTGGCCAACAGTACCGGATTGGTTCGAAAATATTTCAATGCGAACGGCTCATTTACCTATCCGTTTGGAACTACAGGAGTTTACACTCCAGCTGCAATCACCTTCACTGCTACGACATTTACGGCTCCGGCAGGATCCCGGTTTATTGCCATGCGACCAGTCGCCACTGTGGCCCCGAACCAACTGGATGCTTCCTACTCATTGACCAAATACTGGGATGTCTCGTCATTCAATATTTCCGGAACCATCAATGCATCTTTTACATTTACGTATTCTACCACAGAGCGAAACGCCACGACAGAACCGATTTATGTAGGTGGTAGTTATAATGCCGGATGGACAACGACAGGTACGGTGAATATACCATCCAGTCAGGTTTCGTTTACCGGAATGACCAGTTTAACACGGACCTTCACCGCTGGTCCGTCGGTTGCCTTTACCAGAGGACAGTTTTACAGCATCGCCGATGCCAATTTTGAATCCGGATCGACCTGGTCATTATCGGGATATGCCGGAGCTGCCACAGTGATTCCACCAACGTTAGGATCTCAGATCAACATCGGGAATGGAAAAACAGTCACGGTAACAGCCGGAACAAAAAACCTAAGCTGGTTAATTGTCAACTCAGGATCCATCCTGAATTTATCAACTTATACCGGTATTTCCTTAGATTCACTGAAAGGAGCAGGTACGATAAAGATCTCTTCTTCCGGAGCAAGTGCTGTGTTTCCAACCATTGCGACTCCTGCGAAAAACACATTTATAACAACAGCCGGAAGCACTGTAGAATACGATGGTCTGGCGACTTTCAATCTACCATCCTCCATTACTTCATACCGGAATCTGGCCATCACCGGTTCCGGGTATACGAAATCGCTTCAGGCAGCGACAACTGTAAATGAGTCGTTGATACTGAACAGCGGATTGCTATCGCTCGGGGTCTACAATCTGGACCTTGCTGTAGCAGCAACAGTTTCCGGTTCACCGTCCGTTTCGACAATGATTCTGGCAAACAGCACAGGACTTGTAAGAAAGTATTTTGATGCCAACGGATCGTTTACCTTTCCATTTGGAACGACTGCCGCCTACACTCCTGCTACGATCAACTTTACAGCAACAACATTTACTGCACCAGTTGGATCCCGTTATGTCGCCATGCGGCCGGTTGCATCTGTGGCACCCAGCCAGCTGGATGCCTCCTATTCTCTGACAAAATACTGGGACGTATCGTCCTTTAACATTGGCGGCACCATCAATGCTTCCTTGTCATTTACCTATGATGTTTCGGAACGAAATGCAACAGCGGAACCGGTATATGTCGGCTCTACCTACAACGGCAGCTGGGCAAATTCCGGAACCGTCACCATCCCAAGTCAGCTCATCAGTTTCACGGGTATGACAAGTCTGACCCGTACTTTCACCGCTGGACCTGCCGGAGCATTTTTACCAGGTTCCTACTACAGCCGGGCTACCGGTCCGTACGAAACAGGATCCACCTGGTCAACCACCAGTTACCTGGGAGCCGCATCTGTAATTCCACCGACCAACGGATCTGATGTATATGTGGGAAATGGTTTTACGGTGACGGCGGCTACGGGAACAAAAACAATTAAAGTTCTTCAGATTGATGCCACTTCGACACTTGATATCCAGACAACTACAGGATACACAGTGACGACATTTAACGGAGCCGGCACTCTGAAACTCGCTTCCGGCACCTTCCCGACAGTGACGACCAACAACTTCATCACAACAGCAGGCAATACAGTAGAATACAGCGGTTCAGGAAATTATAGTCTTCCTGCTTCTATTTCCACGTACCGGAATCTGACCTTCAGCGGAACCGGTACAAAAACTTTGCAGGCCAATACAACGGTCAATACTACACTAACTTTAAATGCGGGTATCGTGGATATTGCCGGATACAATCTGATTCTTCCAGTAGGAAGTTCGCTTGCCGGGAATCCACCTTCCTCCTCCAATATGATCCGCATATCCGGTGCGGGAGTAGTGAGGCGACATTTTGATGTAACAAACAGCTCCTTCAATTTTCCGGTTGGAACCGGCTCTGTGTACACTCCTTTCAATCTCACATTTACGGGGGCTACATTGGGTGGAGTTGCAGGCTCCCGATATGTGGATGTGAAAGCAGTAAGCTCGACAGCTCCGTCCCAATTGGATGCGACCTATTCCATTACGAAACACTGGGTGGTTTCGGCCACCAATTTCAGTAATGTAACAGGCTCCATCACAGCTACCTACGCTTCATCCGAAGCCAATGCAACCCCAGGTGTGGAAGCCATTTACGGTTCTGCCAAATACATCGGTGGTGTATGGACAACCGGCGCCACGTCTACAGTGGTGGCCAGAGTCATCACCTTCCCATTAGCAGGTGCCACAATCATTGGAAACTACACAGCAGGACCCAATGTTGGATTTCTGCCGGGTACGTTTTACAGTTTCGCTACCGGAAACTATGAAACATCCGGAACCTGGTCACTTACAGGATTTGGCGGACCTGTTTCACCAATCCCTCCTACAACAGGATCCAATATTCAGATTGGAAACAACCGTGTTGTGACAGCAACATCAGGTGGAAAAACAGTACCAACTGTGACCATCGATGGGTTGCCAAATCCAGGAACACTTGATTTGCAGACATATAACGCTTTTACCTTCACTACACTTAACGGGTCTGGAGTATTGAAGCTCGCATCCGGTACCTTCCCGACAGTGACGACCAACAACTTCATCACAACGGCAGGTAACACCATAGAATACAGCGGTTCAGGAAATTACAATCTTCCATCTGCCATCACCACATACCGGAATCTGACCTTCAGCGGAACCGGTACAAAAACGTTGCAGGCCAACACAACGGTCAATACTACGCTGACTTTAAATTCTGGAATCGTTGATATTGCCGGTTACAACTTGGTTCTTCCAGTGGGAAGTTCGCTTGCCGGAAATCCACCATCTTCTTCCAATATGATCCGCACATCTGGTGCCGGAGTGGTGAGACGACATTTTGATGTAACAAACAGCTCCTTCAATTTTCCGGTTGGAACCGGTACTGTGTACACTCCTTTCAATCTCACATTTACGGGAGCTACTTTGGGTGGTGTTGCCGGGACCCGATATGTGAATGTGAAAGCAGTGAACACATTGGCACCTTCTCAACTGGATAACAGCTATTCCATCACCAAACACTGGGTGGTTTCAGGAAACAATTTCAGCAATGTAACCGGAACAATAACGGCCACTTATGATGCATCGGAAGCCAATGCGACTCCAGGTGTTGAGGCAATCTATGGTTCAGCCAAATACATAAGCAGTGCATGGACGACAGGCGCTACTTCGACTGTTGTCGCCAGGGTAATTTCCTTCCCTCTCTCTGCTGCAACCATTGCCGGCAACTACACCGCCGGCCCGAATGTGGGTTTTCTACCGGGAACCTTTTACAGTTTTGCTACCGGTAATTATGAGACGGCAGGAACATGGTCACTGGCAGGGTATGTTGGACCTGTTTCACCAATACCTCCAACCATTGGATCCAGTATTCAGGTTGGTAACAACCGGATTGTGACGGCAACATCGGGATCCAAAACCGTTCCAAATGTCACAATCGATGGATCACCGAATCCCGGAACACTAGATCTACAGGCCTTTAACGGGTTTACTTTTACAACACTGACTGGATCCGGAACTCTGAAACTCGCCTCCGGAACGTTCCCGACAGTGAGTACAAATGATCTAGTAACGACTCCGGGAAGCACGATCGAATATTATGGATCTACCACATATTCGTTGCCAGCCTCTCCCCTTGCGTACCGTAATCTCACAATTACCGGAAGTGGCCATACAAAGACACTGGCTGGCAATACAACTGTGAACGAAAATCTGGTTCTCAATTCCGGAACTCTGGAAACCGGTCCGAACAATCTGACGGTTACAGGTTCAACCACTTTGGCAGGTGCCCTTACAGATACCGATGATGGCGGAACCAACACATTTACCGGTAATCTGACCATCAACAGTACAGGATCCATTTCAACTTCCAACAATTCTCCTTTTACTTTTGGAGGGAATATAACCAACAACGGAACTCTCTCTAAAACCGGAACCGGAGCCGTCACCTTTAATGGTGGCACTCAAACCATCGATGGCAGCAACCCGATCACTATGACAGGAAGTACCACGATTGGAACCGGCACCACTGTTCAGAACTCGAACAATGGATTTGTACTCAGCAACATATCCATCGGGCAAAACGGAAGACTCAGACAGCAATACTCATCCTTTCCAACTTCATACACCGGCAGCAATGACGGTGCGATGATCCAGACAGGTTTTGAAGTGTTGTCGACATCCAATAACGCCGGGAATGCCATATCATCTACCTCAGGCGACGACATCATCTTTACTTCTGCGGGTTCAGGTTCTGTGTATGGATCCAGAACCATTGCTCTGGCTCCGGCAGCTTCTGCCCAGGTGGTTCAATTCAACATGTCCACTACATCGTCTTCGGCCACATCAGCCGCTGCCACGATGATCATAGGGTCAGGCTTTTCAAACAATGCCACAGTACACACCGCGACGGCAAGACTCCAGGTAAATCTGAGTGCGACAACAGGTGAATTTACACTAACGCATCCGGACGGCGTTTCAACTACATCTGCGACACTTTCCGGCACACAAACCATTACCTGGGTTGTGAACACTTCCGGTTCCTCCATCACGTACACCAATCCAAATGGACGAGGATCAAACACCCTGGCAACCGGTAAAGCGGATGTCTGGGCAGGAAATACACGGTTTGCTGCCGGATTGAATGTTCAGACTCCTGCCCAAGTGATGAACAATCTCAAATTTGTGTTCAATACCGGCTCAGGGACCATTGGCGTTACTGACCTCCGTGTGAATCCGGTTGGCATCATCAATGCTTCTGCCCTTGCTCAGACCTGTTACCAGGTTACGCCTTATGATGGAGACTCAATTCTGGTGTCATTTACCACTCCCGGAACTGTGACAACCTCTACGCATTTCAACTCCGGAAATACATATACCGCCCAACTTTCGAACTCGTCCGGAAGTTTCAACAATCCGACAACGTTGGGCACATTGACAACCAGCGCACTGAGTGGTACGATTGATGGGTTCATTCCTGCCAATCTGGCCTCCGGCACTGGTTACAGGGTTCGGGTAGTGAGTAACAATCCGATTGTAAGCTCAGTAGACAACGGAACCAACTTCACCATAAACCAATTCCGGATTGCACCGGCTGCTTCTCAGGTACTGACAACGGCAGGTACCGGAACATTACTGACAGCCACAGGTTTAAATGTAACATCGTATCAATGGGGTTACTACACCATCCTGGGAGGACCAATCACCGACTTAACGGGGAAAACTTCTTCGACGTATACACCTTACGGACCCGACTTTCCTGGCGCCGGAACTTATTCACTGGTGTGCAGAATGGTGACATCCGGTGGATGCGGGACAAACTACAGTAACTATGTAGCAATCTTCATCAATTGTCCGATTACAGCGAATCTGGTTGTGAACGGAGATTTTTCAGCTGGAAACTCCGGATTTACTTCACAATACAATTATGTAGTGGATATAGATACCCTACAAAATGAAATGTGGCCGGAACAAACGTATGCTGTGGTGGATAATCCAAATGATGTTCATACGAATTTTTGCAATCTCAACACACCTGCTTTACGTTCACCTGATTCAGGAGGAAATATGCTGGTTGGAAATGCTGCAACCTCCGGATCTCTTAACCTCTGGACGCAAAACATTACGGTTACTCCAAATACAGATTATGTATTGACATTCAACGCCGTCAGTCTTGCCGGTGCAGAAAGTAGTTTGTTGTTCGGAATTTACACCGGGTGTTACCGGACAGGCGCCGACGTTTCGGTACCGTTTGAAACCGTAAACTGTGTCTGGAATAAATACTCATTTCAGTTTAATAGTGGAAACAACACCACCATTCCACTTTCAATTGTGAATATTTCAGCACAGGCTGCTGGTAACGACATCGCCATAGACGACATCAATGTGTATGCCTGTGCCTCAGTAAGTTCACCTCCGTTCTCGGTTGCCAATGCACCTTACTGGAGAGGCATTTCCAATGACTGGTTTAACAAAGACAACTGGGGAACAACCTGTTCTTTGCCAACCTGTTCAG